>Ga0209181_10000131_pt1 | contig 129647 bp, 126 predicted proteins | sample MAT05_FD_187208 | JGI IMG/M metagenome (GOLD analysis project Ga0209181, IMG submission 187208) | Freshwater microbial communities from Lake Fryxell liftoff mats and glacier meltwater in Antarctica - MAT-05 (SPAdes) (version 2) | ecosystem: Environmental > Aquatic > Freshwater > Ice > Liftoff...
GCCACTGGAATCACAACCGGGAGGCGGGCTTTCCCGCACCCCTCTTTATTCGCTTGCAATGGGTCGCTGAACCAGCACGGGCAATCCACATCCGATGTCAGCCCCCAGCACTTGATCGTCTGCGCAACCGCCGGCGCATCGCGTCATCCGTCGGTTTCTCGTTGTAGAGATAGGCGGAGATCGCTTCGGTGAGTTTCTCGGCCTGGCGCACATGGCCCTGTCCGCTAAGCATCAGGACCGTGACCAGCGCCTCGATCACGACCATTGCGGCGGCATTGCTGCTCGACATCACCGGATGCGATGCGCTGGCCAGCAAAGTGGTGTGGGCGCACGGCACGAGCGGCGATGCCATCGAATCGGTGAGTGCGATGACCTGGGCGCCGCGGTCGCGCGCATACCGAGCCAGGGTCAAGGCGTCGCTTGCATAGCGCGGAAACGAGATCGCGATCAGCAGGTCGGCGTCACCGATGTTCATCAGCCGGCCGGCGGCCACCTCGGTGCCGCCGAAATCGACCACGTTGATCACTTGTCGGCAAAACGGCTGCAGGTGCAGCGACAGCATGGCTGCGAGGTGCGCGCTCAGGCCAAAACCCATGGTGTACACGGTCTGCGCATCGAGAATGCGCGCCGCCACCGCGACCAGCTGGGTGGCGTCCAGCCCGCTGACTGTGCTGCCCAGGTTTTCCAGCGTCGCCTGCAGGCTTTCGGCGATGACCGGGTTGGCGTCCGGTATGGCCGGGTCCGCGCGGGTCAGCGCATCACGCAATTTCTCGACCGGATGAAACACCGGCTGCAAGGCGGCCTGGAGCGCCTCTGCGATGCCGCTGCGCAACGCCGCATAACCGCCAAAGCCCAGCGTGCGTGCAAAGCGGCTCAGTGTGGCGGTGGAGGTGCCGGTCTGTGTGGCGAGTTCTTCGATGCCCCAGGCCGTGGCGCGCACCGGGTGACGCAGCAGGAAATCCGCGATGGTGGCGTTGGAGCCCTTCGACTCGCCGAGCACCTGGCGCAAGGCCAGGCCGAGCGCTGATTCGGCAAAGCGCGTCTCCATCGGGGCGGTCGATGGGCGGGGAGGAGCGGGACGGGCGCGTTTCATGCGGTGTACGGACCGGATTATCGGCGGCGCCAGCGCTGTCACAGGCCCCGGGTTTGTACTTATATTTTCATATATTGCATTTATGAAAATCTTTGTACATAATTGCTGCCACACGTTCATTCTTCCTGTCCCCCCACTTCCACCGGAGCCCGCCATGATTCGCAGATATGCCCTTGCATCCCTTCTGATTGCCTCGTTCGCCGTGCCTCAGGCCGGCCTGGCCCAAGCCCCTGAGTGGTCCAAGATCCGCATCGGTGTGGAGGCCAATTACCCGCCGTTTTCGCAGATGAGCCCGGACGGCAAGTTCTCGGGCTTCGACATCGACATCGCCAGCGCGATCTGTGCCCACATCAAGGCCGACTGCACCATGGTCTCGCAGGAGTGGGACGGCATGATGCCGGCACTCAACGCCAAGAAATTCGACTTGATCGTGGCCTCGATGTCGATCACCGAAGACCGCAAGAAGTCGGCCGACTTCAGTGACTCCTATTACGACATCCCCTCGACCTGGATCGGCAAGACCGGCAGCTTCAGCCAGGTCACGCCCGCCGCACTCAAGGGCAAGAAGATCATCGTCACCCGCAACACGCCACGGGCGCGGTTTTTGCAGGAGAACTTCAAGGACAGCGAAATCCTGCAAGTGGCCAAGGAAGCCGAGGTCACGATGGAACTGGCCGCCGGCCGCGGCGACATCGGTTTCGGCTCTTCGCTGGCAGCCACCGCCGCGTTTCTGAAATCGCCCCAGGGCACCGGCTACAGCCGCCTCGGCGCGCCGGTCATGCTGGGTGGCGCGGCCCAGGGTGGCGGCGTGGGAATCGCCATGCGCAAGGGTGAAGACGCGCTGCGCACCAAGGTCAACGTGGCGCTCAAGGCGATCACCGCCAACGGCGTCTACAAGACCATCAACGACAAGTACTTCGACGTCAACATCCGCGGCGAATAAGGCCACCCCGCCCGACCCCCGCGTCCTCCATGCTGCACGGCTACCTGCCCGCCATCCTGGAAGGCCTGGTGCTGACACTCAAGGTGTCGGCCACCTCGCTGGCCATTGCCTGCGTGTTCGGCCTGCTGGGGGCGATGGCCAAGCTGTCGAAATCGCGCGCGGCGCGCTGGATCGCCGAGGTCTACACCACGCTGATCCGCGGGCTGCCCGAGTTGGTGCTGATGTTGCTGATCTTCTACGGCGGGCAGATCGGTATCAACAAACTGGCCGATGCGCAGGGCTGGGGCTACATCGACATCCCGCCATTTGCCGCTGGCGTGATGACGGTGGGATTCATCTTTGGCGCCTACCTCACCGAGACCTTTCGCGGCGCGATCCTGGCGGTGCCACGCGGGCAGGCCGAGGCCGGTCTCGCCTTTGCGCTGACGCCGGGGCAGGTCATGCGCCGCATCGTGCTGCCGCAGATGGTGCGCCACGCCATCCCCGGCTTTGCCAACAACTGGCTGATCATGATCAAGGCCTCCGCGTTGGTGTCGCTGATCGGCCTGGACGACATGGTGCATCGCGCCGGCCTGGCTGCGGCCACGACGCGAGAGCCCTTCACTTTCTACATGGCGGTAGCGCTGATCTACCTCACACTGACCAGCATCTCGATTTTTCTGTTGTCGCGCGTCGAGGCGCGTTACAGCCTGGGCGTGCGCACGGTGCAGTTTTAACGCTGGTCACACCATGGACTGGCAAATCATCATCGACAGCCTGCCCCAGTACGCGGGCGGCATCCGCACCACGCTGGTGTTGCTGGCCATCAGCCTGGCCAGCTCCTTGGTGCTGGCCGTGCCGCTGGCCGTGGCTCGGGTCTCGCCGAGTTGGTGGCTCAGCCGATCGGTCTGGCTCTACACCTATGTGCTGCGCGGCACGCCGCTGCTGGTGCAATTGTTCATCATCTACCACGGCCTGGCGCAATTCGAAGCCGTGCGCGAAAGTGCGGCCTGGGTGCTGCTCAAGAACGCCTGGTTCTGCGCCTGGCTGGCGTTCACGCTCAACTCCACCGCCTACACCACCGAGATCTTCGCCGGCGCCCTCAAGGCCACCCCGGTGGGCGAGATCGAGGCTGCGCGTGCCTATGGCCTGGGCGGATTCAAGCTCTACAGCCGTGTGCTGCTGCCCGGCGCGCTGCGCCGCGCCTTGCCGCAATACAGCAACGAGGTGATCGGCCTGATGCATGCCACCGCCATCGCCAGTACCGTCACCCTGGTGGACATCACCCGCGTGGCTCGCGATGTCAACGCCAACCATTTGCTGGTGACGGAGTCCTTTGGCGTGGCGGCGGTCATCTATTTCGTGCTGACGTTCTCGCTGGTGGGCGTGTTCCGCTTGCTGGAGCGCCGTTTTCTGCGGCACCTGCGGCCGCAGGTGGATTTGCCGCAGGCAGTACCTGCCGCGGCCTGAGCGCCGGCACTGCACGCACACCACGTTGTCACTATGCGCACCGAGACCCTGGATATCCCCGGCAGCACCCCCGGCACGCGGCACACGCTGACCGTGCTGCGGTTCGGCACGCCCGGCGCCGGGCCCAAAGCCTACATTCAGGGGGCGATGCATGCCGACGAGGTACCAGCCATGCTGGTGGTCCAGCAGTTGCGTGCGCAGTTGGTGCTGCTGGAAGCGCAAGGCGCGCTGCGTGGCGAGGTGGTGCTGGTGCCGTTTGCCAACCCGCTCGGGCTGGCTCAGTTGCTGCTGGGCCAGCCGCACGGGCGCTTCGACCTGGCCGATGGCGGCAACTTCAACCGGGGTTTTCCGGACCTGTCGGCAGCGCTGCTGGACGCCGTGCGCAAGCACCTGACCGATGACACCGCCCACAACAGCCGCACCATCCGTGCAGCGCTGCGACGCCTTGCCGGCCCATTGCAGGCGGCCACCAGCGCCGAACACCTCAAGCACCACCTGCTGCAACTGGCCATCGACGCCGACGTGGTGCTGGACCTGCATTGCGACTCCGACGCGGTGATGCACCTGTACGCCCTGACACCGCAGCGTGCCCTGGCCGAGCAGCTCGGCGCAGCCCTGGGCGCGCGTGCCGTGCTGCTGGCCACCGACTCGGGTGGCTCACCCTTCGACGAGGCCTGTACACGGCCCTGGCTTGCGCTGCAGCAGGCGCTTCCGCAGTGGCCCATCGCGCTGGGCTGTTTTGCCGCCACGGTGGAGTTGCGCGGCGAATGCGATACCGACCATGCGCTGGCCCGGCAGGATGCGCAAGGCCTTGTCGGCTTCCTGCGCCAGCGCGGTGTGCTGGCGGGCACCCCCGGCGCGTTGCCCGCACCCATCTGCGACCCCACCCCGCTGGCCGGCTCCGAGCCGCTCACCGCGCCGCATGCCGGCGTGATCGTCTTTCACCGGCGCAGTGGCGAGCAGGTAGCGCCCGGCGACGCCATCGCCGACCTGGTGGACCCGGCCAGTGGCGCCATCACGACCGTGCGCTGCCAGTCTGCCGGTGTGCTGTACGCCCGCTGCGGTTCGCGCTGGGCCCATGCCGGCAAACGTCTGGGCAAGATCGCGGGCGTCACGCTCAACCGCACCGGGCCCCTGCTCAGCCCCTGAATCCTGCCAACTCTGCACACTGCGAGCCACCATGTCCGCCACCCCTGTCCTGCAAGCCGACAACATCCGCAAACGCTTCGGTGCCAACGAGGTGCTCAAGGGCGTCAGCGTGCGCGCGCATGCGGGTGACGTGATCTCGATGATCGGCTCCAGCGGCTCGGGCAAGAGCACCTTCCTGCGCTGCCTGAACTTGCTGGAACCACCCAATGACGGACGCATCCTGCTCGATGGCGAGGCGCTGGACTTGGTGCCCGATGCCCAGGGCACGCTCAAGGTGCGCGATCCGGCTCAGTTGCAGCGCTTGCGCAGCCAGGTGTCCATGGTGTTCCAGCACTTCAATCTGTGGGCCCACATGACAGCACTGGAAAACGTGATGGAAGCGCCTGTGCATGCACTGGGCTTGCCGCGCGCCGAAGCCCTGGAGCGCGCCACGCGTTACCTGCAGCGCGTCGGCGTATTCCACCGCAAGGACGCCTACCCGGCGCACTTGTCCGGAGGTGAGCAGCAGCGCGTGGCGATCGCGCGCGCCTTGGCGATGGAGCCCAAGGTCATGCTGTTCGACGAGCCCACCTCGGCGCTCGACCCGGAGCTGGTGGGCGAAGTGCTGCGCGTGATGCGCTCGGTGGCCGAGGACGGCCGCACCATGATCGTGGTCACCCACGAGATGGGTTTTGCGCGCGAGGTCAGCAACCACGTCGTCTTCTTGCACCAGGGCCAGATCGAGGAGGAGGGCGTACCGGCCATGGTGCTGCAGCAGCCGCGCAGCGAGCGGCTGCGGGCCTTCCTGTCGAGCAGCCTGAAGTAGGCCGGGCACGCTGGCGCGGATGTGCCCTGGCCAGCCGGTTCTTGCAGACCATCCACAGCACATCACTTCACCGTGGTCACCCGTCAGCATCCTGATTGCCGAAACGAAGGCCAGCCATTCCATCAGGCTGGACGCGCTGCGTGCCGGTTTGCAGGATGCGGGCTGCAAGCAATGGAAGAAGCCCGGTGCGCTCATTGGTCATGGCTGCGACGCTGTCGATCTTTATCGCCGCAGCGTCCCATTGGTCGGCAAGATCCTGTGCAAAGTGCCTGCCCGCGCCAGCGCTGCGAACACGGTCAGTATGCCGGCAGTACACTGCCCGCTGTCCCCACCTCCGGAGCCCCCATGCCCACACGCCTTCACCTGATGACGCTCGCAGGCCTTGCTGCGCTTGCCGGCAGCCTCCCGCTGCCTGCTCTGGCGCAGGCCTGGCCCAACAAGCCTGTCACGCTGGTGGTGCCGTTCCCGCCCGGTGGCGGCAACGACCTGGTGGCGCGCCAGATTGCACCGGGCCTGCAGCAGTTGCTGGGCCAGTCGGTGGTGATCGACAACAAACCGGGCGCTGGCGGCACACTGGGCGTGGCCTATGTCACCAAGGCCGCGCCGGATGGCTACACGCTGAGCATCTGCGCCACCGGCAACGTGGCCGTGGCACCGGCGCTGTATTCCAAGCTGTCGTATGGCGTGAAGGACCTGGTGCCGGTCAGCCACATCGTCAACACGCCGACGGTCTGGGTCGCTGCGCCGGATCTGCCAGCGAACACGCTCAAGGAATTCATCGCGCTGGCCAGAAGCCAGCCCGGCAAGTTCAACTTTGCCTCGTCGGGCAACGGCACCACGCCGCATCTGGCCGGCGAGGCGCTCAAGGCCAAGCAGGGCCTGGACATGCAGCACGTGCCCTACAAGGGGACCAGCCCGGCCTACATCGATATCGGCAGCGGCCGGGTCAGCATCATGATGGACAGCCTGATCTCGGCGCTGCCACTGCTCGAAGCGGGCCGTGTGAAGGGTCTGGCTATGGGCACCAGCGCGCGTCTGTCCAAGCTGCCCAATGTGCCTACGCTCGCCGAACAGGGCCTGGCCGACATGGCCTTCACCGGCTGGGTCGGCATCTGCGCACCGGTGGGCACGCCGCAGGCGGTGGTAGACCGCATGAGCGGCGCCGTGGCCGAGGTGCTGGCGCAACCCGCGGTGCGCGAGTCGCTGGTCAAGCAGGTGACCGAGCCTGTCGGCGCAGGCCCGGCGAAGTTCGGCGAACTGATCCAGCGTGACGCCGCCCTCTGGAAGAAGATCGTCACCGACTCCAACGCGCAACTCGACTGATGACAGGTACACCGATGTTGCACCACATACGCAGGATGGGCGCATGAAAGTCGCAGCGGTCCAGATGGTGTCGACCCCCGAGCGGGACGAGAACCTCGGCGCCGCTGCGCGGCTGATCGACGAGGCCGCAGCAGCAGGTGCGCGGCTGGTGTCGCTGCCCGAGTACTTCTGCCAGATCGGCTTGAAAGAGACCGACAAGTTCCAGATCGCCGAAGACGCGGGCAGCGGCCCCATCCAGGACCTGCTCGCCAGCAAGGCACGCCAGCACGGCATCTGGCTGGCGGGCGGTTCGTTGCCACTCAAAACCCCTGATCCTGTGAAGGTGACCAACACCGCGCTGTTGTTCAATCCGCAAGGGCAGGTGGTGGTACGTTACGACAAGCTGCACCTGTTCAGCTTCCAGGACGGCGAACGCAGCATGGACGAAAGCCGCACCATGGTCGCCGGGGGTGCGTGCGTTGCGGCCGAGACCGATGTGGGGCGCGTCGGCATGTCGATCTGCTATGACCTGCGCTTTCCCGAGTTGTATCGCGCGCTGGGCGAGGTGGATCTGATCCTCGTGCCTTCGGCCTTCACCGAGACCACCGGCCGGGCCCACTGGGAACTGCTGCTGCGTGCCCGCGCGGTCGAGAACCAATGTTATGTTCTGGCCGCGGCCCAGGGCGGCACCCATGCCAATGGGCGTCGGACCTTCGGCCACAGCATGCTGATCGATCCGTGGGGCGAGGTCGTCGCCAGCCTGCCACTGGGCGAAGGGGTGGTCGTTGGCGAGATGAGCGGCGAGCGCACGCAGGCGGTGCGCAAGATGGTGCCCGCACTGCGGCATCGCCGCCTGCGCTCCCCCGCTGAACTGTCATGAAAGCTGTGCCATGACCGTATCCACCACCCATGGCATGGCCGCAGTCACCTGTGCGCGTGCCTTCAAGGTGCGCGCGCTGCCCGGCCACGAAGCTGCCTACGAGCGCTACCTGCACGAGGTGGTCGAGCCAATCGACGCCATTGCCCACGCGGCGGGCGTATTCGCGCACATGCACGCGATGCGGCCTGAAGACTCCGGCGCAGGCTATACACACGCGCGGGTCTTCTTCTTCACCGATGCGGCTCAACGCGAGCGCTTCACCGGCACCATGGCGCAGGCCGCTGCAGGTTTTGATGGCTCGCGCGAGGCGACCGAACGACGCAAGGCCCTTGCCGCCACCTTGCGCGCGACGGTGGGGACGTCGGATTTCCGCGTCAGCGGCTGAGGGTGGGCGCGAATCAGACCACACTGAGAGATAGCGCAAGAGACCGGCTGATCGCCAGCATCTCGCTGGTCACTGGCAACACTGTGACCGAAGGGTGCTCGTCGAAATCTTGACGCCGGATGCAGTACGCTTCTGCCATGCATCCCGCTCAACAGATCCGCGCTGCGTTGGCGCGCGTCGCCGAATTGCGTGCCGCGGCCGCTGGCACGCCCGCGCTTCGGTCGGCGCTGGAGGGCGTGCGCAACTTCCAGTCGCGCCGCTTCGCCGCCACCTATGCCGATCTGGCGGCCGACCGTGTGACGGGGCCGGCCACGCTTTTTTTCCTGCAGGAACTGTACGGTGGCAGGGACTACGCCCACCGGGATGGCCAGTTTGCCCGGGTCGCCGGCACGATCGAGCAGACCTTCCCGCAGGACGTGGTGGCCGCCACCGTCGAGGTGGCGCAACTGCACGCGATCAGCGAGGCACTGGACCATGCGATGGCCCAGGCCTGGCTGGACCGGGTGACTGAGCAGGGCCGCCCGGATGCGCAGCTGGACATCGATGCCTACGTTCGCATCTGGCGCACGGTCGGGCGGCGCGCGGACCGGCAGTGGCAACTGCAGACCGTTGTGTCCGTCGGCCAGGCGCTGGGGCGCCTGACCCGCAAGAAGGCGCTTGGCTGGATGCTGCGGCTGATGCAGGCACCGGCCAAGGCAGCTGGCATGGGGGACCTGCAGCACTTTCTGGCGATGGGTTTCGATACCTTCGGTGGGATGGCTGCGCAGCCTGGGGGTGTCGCGCGGTTCCTTGACACGATTGGTCAGCGCGAGGCCGGCTGGATCCATGCCCTGTTCGATGACGAACCGGGCCGTGTGCAAGGCGCGCTGGCACAGCAGTTGAAGGGTCTGCCGCCTGCCGGAATCCATCAGGGATAATCCGTTTCGTCGGATCACCGTGCCCCCGGGGCTGTGGGTGCTCCGCCGGCAGGCGCATGCGCCCCTGGGCCGGCGCCGATGCAGGCCCTCCAGGCCTGGTTCCACCATGGATGGCTGTTGAAACGTTGATGGCCCCGCACCCCGGGGGCGAAGGATTGGTTTTGCGCAGGAATTTCAGCAGTTCGAGACTGGTGCGCGTGTTGGGCCGATGGGACCCGGCAGGCACCGGGCCACCGCACCAGGATGTTGTCGAGCACATGAGCCAGTGGCTCAGTGTGCGTGACGCGATCGTGCTCGATGGCGCCCACCGCACCATCCAGGGTCTGGCGCTGGCTTGCCCCACGGCACCATCACCGGTGCCGACCGCTGCCATGGTGGCGCATGAAGTTCGGCGGATGCATGCCGCGCTGGTGCAGCAGATCCAGGCCGGTCTGGCGCCCGCACCAGTGGCCCGACGTGGGCGCTACCCCTTGCCAGTGCCGGATACCGCGGCGCCCGAGCCGGACGCCGGGTCTGCATTTGCTCCCTTGCACAAGCATTACCTGGACCTGCAGCGTCGCATGGAGTTGCGTATCGATGCGCTGCGCGCGGACGTGCGCAAACGGCTCGCAGCCAGCTCGCGGGAACTCGCCCAGTTGGCGGCTCTGGATGCGGTGCTGGCCCCGATGCTGGCCGAGCGGGCGAGAAGGGCCTTTGCGAACCTGCCCACCCTGCTGGAGCGGCGCTGTGCGCAGCTGCGCGGTGGCGGTGCAGCCGATCTGCCAGCCTGGTCGCGCGAGATGCAAGATCTGCTGCTGGCCGAACTGGAGGCGCGCCTGGAGCCAGTGGTGGGATTGGTGGAAGCAGCCCGCCACAGCGGTGGCGGCGGGAGCGCCAGCCCATGACCCATCTGGTGCTGGCGGTGGCCTTTGGCCTCGGGCTGTTGTCCGTGGTCCTGGTCGGCGCGGGTTTTGCGGGCTCCAGCGGCATAGCGCTGGCCATGACGCTGGTGATCGGCGTGGTGTACCTGATCGGCGCGCGTGAGCTCTGGCGCTTTCGGGCCGCCACGTCCGGCCTGGTGGCCGCCCTGGCGAACATTCCCCAGCCGCTGGCCGGTGTAGGCGACTGGCTTGGCACGGTGCCGACGCCGCTGCAGAACGCGGTGCGCCTGCGCATCGCGGGCGATCGGGTCGCCCTGCCTGGGCCGGCCCTCACGCCCTACCTGGTGGGCCTGCTGGTCATGCTGGGCATGCTCGGCACCTTCCTGGGCATGGTGCTGACCTTCAAGGGTGCGGTCTTTGCCCTGGAAGGCTCCACCGACCTGCAGGCCATCCGGTCGGCGCTGGCAGCGCCGATCAAGGGTCTGGGGCTGGCCTTTGGAACCTCCGTGGCCGGTGTGGCCACCTCGGCGATGCTCGGCCTGCTGTCGGCCATCAGCCGCCGCGAACGGAGCGACGCGGCGCGTACCCTGGACCGCCACTTGGCGGCAGAGTTACTGCCCTTCTCGCACCGGTACCAGCAGCAGCAGACCTTCGAGGCGATCCAGACTCAAGCCCGGGCGCTGCCGACGGTGGTGGACCAGTTGCAGGCCATGATGGACGGCCTGGAGCGGCGCAGCCAGCAGCTGGGTACGCAGTTGCAGGAACAACAGGCGCAATTCCACCGGGAGACGCAGCACGCCTACACCGACCTGGCGGGCTCGGTGGCCGCCTCCTTGAAGGACAGCCTGGCAGCCGGCGCACGCGCTGCCGGCGAAAGCCTCACGCCGGTCGTCACACAGGCCCTGCGCGAACTGGCCCAGGAATCCCGCCAGTTGCACGAATGCGCACGCGCCGACGCCCAGGCGCATCTGCAAGGCCTTGCGGCGCAGTTCAGCGCCACTACCGGCACCGTGGCCGACACCTGGAAGGCCAGCCTGGCGCAACAGGCGCGCACCGGTGAGGTGCTGGTGGCCGCCCGCACCGCCTCCGAAGCGCAATGGGTCGCGCAGCAGGCCGCTCGCATGGAGCAGCTGGCTGGTTTGTGGCGCAGCGAGATCAGCACCTTGCGTGCCGACGAGGCGGCGCGCGGTGATGCGGCCCTGTCCCGGCTGGACTTGCTGCGCAGCGACGAAGCAGCCCGTGGAGAGGCTGCCGTGGCGCGCCTGGGTATATTGCAGGCGGCATTGGCGACGCAGCTGGCCACGCTCGGCGTTGCGCTGGAGGCGCCGCTCACGCGCATGCTGCAGACCGCATCCGAAGTGCCGCAGGCGGCGGCTGGTGTCATCACCGAGTTGCGCCAGGAAATGAGCCGTCTCACCGAGCGCGACAACCAGGCCCTGCGCGAGCGCATGCAGCTGGTCGAACACATCGGCAGCCTGCTGCAGACACTGCAGCAGACCGCCGGCGAGCACCGCACGGCGATCGACACCCTGGTGGCCTCCGCGGGCGCCTCGCTGCAGCGCAGCGGAGCCCAGTTCTCCGACACACTGGCGACGCAGTTGGCGCGCGCGCAGGAGGTGGCGACGCAGGTGGGCGGCAGTGCGGTCGAGTTGTCCAGCCTGGGCGAGGCTTTCGGCCATGGCATCCAGGTGTTCAGTGCCAGCAACGAGCGGCTGACGGAAACCTTGCAGCGCGTCGAGGGTGCGATCGGGCAGTCGATGGCGCGCAGCGACGAGCAACTGGCCTATTACGTGGCGCAGGCACGCGAGGTGATCGACCTCAGCATCGCGTCCCAACAGGGCATCGTCGAAGGCTTGCGTCGTCGGGACGGCCGTCCGGCCGCGCAGCCCGCCGGGGGCGCCTGATGACCGATCTGGTGGACGACCGTGACGAGGGAGTCGAACAGACCGCGCCGGTGTGGGCGGTCTTCGGCGACCTGATGGCGGGGCTGCTCGGAGCCTTCGTGCTGATCCTGGTGGGCGTGCTGGTGGTGCAGATGGATCTGGTGGCCAATCTCGAGTCCGAGATCCGGAAGCGCCAGATGGAGGAGCAGCGCCGCATGGCACTGGAGAAGGCGTTGGCGATTCCGCTGCAGACCGGGCGCGTGACGCTCAACAACGGACGCATCGGCATCAGCGGCAGCGTGTTGTTCGCGCTGAGCTCCGACCAGCTGCGACCGGAGGGCCGCCTGCTGCTCAAGAGCCTGGTGCCGCCGCTCACGGTCTACCTCGGTGAGCGCGACGAGATGCTGATGGTGAGCGGCTTCACCGATGACAAACCGGTGCAGGGCGGCAACCCGCGTTTTGCCGACAACCTGGAGCTGTCGGCCCAGCGCGCGCTCACCGTCACCCGGGTTTTGATCGAGGAGGGCATGCCCTCCGCACGCCTGTTCAGTGCGGCCTTTGGCGCCGAGCAACCGGTGGCGTCCAACGCAGACGAAAAAGGCCGTGCGCTGAACCGGCGCGTGGAGATGGCGCCGGTGCCCAAGGCGCCGGCAGCCAAACCGGCGGGCAATGGCTGAGAGAGCGCTCTCGGATCACAAGGCGAGTGCCGTGACTCCGCAGGCGCTGCTGGCCGCGCTGCGCGACGCTGGGGCCGAGCAGATCGACCCGGTGCGACTGCATTACCTTGCGGTTCTCGCGCGGCGCATGCCCACCGCACCGCCAGCGGTGCAAGCGGTGCTGCAACCGCGCTGGCAGATGGCCTGGGCCGACCTGGAGGGACGCTGCAGGGAAGCCTGTCGGCGCGCGGACGCCCAACCTGTGCCGGGCCCGCCTGCCGATCCGCCGCTGGCCGCGCTCAACCACTACATTCGCAGTGCCTCGCACGCGGCCGCCGCCTTGGGCGCGGCGCCAGAGCAGGTTGACGATGGCTCCGAGTTGCGCAGCCTGCGCGGCTTTCGCGAATCCTGGAGCCGTATCGCCGCAGTGGAGCAGGTCGATGCGGCAGTCGAGCGTGGCCCCGAGAACGCAGGGCCGCTGAATTCGCACCGCCTGGTGCTGCGCTCGCTGGCGCTGATGCGCAGCCTCTCGCCGGACTACCTTCGCCGCTTCCTGTCGCAGGCGGAGACGCTGATGGGGCTGGAGGAGGTGGCAAAGCGGCAGCGCGAGCCGGCAGCCCGGCCACGGGGCAAAGCCCGGGTGGCGCGAAAGAGAAGCTGAGTTGGCATGCGCGCCGCCCTGGCCTCGCCGAGCCCTGCGCCGGTCGGCGCCCTCAGGCTTTTTTCGTGGCGGGCTCAGGCATTCCCCTGATGGTGGGGCGCTACTCCGCCTTGTACATTGGACCCATGCAAATCCCCGCCCAGCCCGCTGACGAGCACTCCCGTATCACGACACTGCGCTCTTTCAATATCCTGGACACCGCGGCCGAAGAGCGCTTTGACCGCCTCACGCGCCTTGCGAAGCGGCTTTTCGGCGTGCCGATTGCCCTGGTCAGCATCGTCGATGCTGACCGGCAGTGGTTCAAGTCGTGTGTCGGGTTGGCCGCCAGCGAAACCCCGCGGGACGTGTCGTTCTGCGGCCATGCCATCCTGAGCGATGAGATCCTCATGGTGCCCGATGCCCTGGCGGACGTACGCTTTCATGACAACCCGCTGGTGACGGGTGACCCGAACGTTCGCTTCTATGCCGGTTGCCCGTTGACCGTGCCCAATGGCAGCAAGCTGGGGACCTTGTGCCTGATCGATGTCGTGCCACGGGAAATGGACGCGGATGACCTCAAACTGCTGCGCGACCTGGCAGCCATGGCCGAACAGGAAATCGCCGCCATTCAGATGGCGACCCTCGATGAACTCACGCTGATCTCCAACCGGCGTGGCTTTGAGGCGCTTGCGCAGCACGCACTGGCGGTTTGCAAGCGGCTGGATAAACCCGCATCCCTGCTGTTTTTCGACCTGAACGACTTCAAGCAGATCAACGACACCTTCGGGCATGCCGAGGGAGACCGGGCTCTGACTGCATTTTCCGAACTGCTTCGCACCGTCTTTCGAGACAGCGATGTCATCGGACGGTTGGGCGGCGACGAGTTCGTCGTTTTTTTGACCAACGCAAACTATGGCCAGGCATCCGAAGCGATCGAGCGGCTGCAAAGGGCTCTGGACGACAAGAACCAGCAGGCGCAGCGCGGCTATGACGTGCGCTTCAGTGTCGGGCTGGTGGCCTACAACGCGGCCTGCCACCCTTCCATTGCCACGCTGCTCGCCCAGGCCGACCAGGCCATGTACATGAACAAGAAGTCGCGCAAATCCGCCTGCGCCTGAGCCAGGCCCAGGCCCAAGCTGGATTCAAGTCACCTATGGCAGGCAACACCCCGGTCATCCGCCAGCTCCCCGCAGCAGCTGCCGCTGCGGCAGACGACCATGTGATCAGCCGCAGCTTCCTGCAAGCCGGCGGCATTGTCGAGCTGCTGGCGCGCGAGGCGCCCTCGCAGCGTCTGCTGACCGATGCCGAGCGGCACGAGTCGCTGCTGTCGGTACTGGCTGAGCGCCCACCGGGTGAAGCGTGGCTGTTCGGTTATGGCTCCTTGATCTGGAATCCCACGGTGCACAGCGTCGAGCGGCGCGTTGCACGCATCCAGGGCTGGCATCGCTCGTTCTGCCTGTCGGTGCGTGCCGGTCGTGGCTCGACGGACAATCCCGGTCTTGTTCTGGGGCTGGACGCAGGCGGCCACTGCACCGGTGTCGCCTACCGCATCGACAAATCCATCCTGCACACCGAATTCGAATTGTTGTGGCGCCGCGAGATGGTCTCTGGCGCCTATCACCCGCGCTGGGTGGACGTGCACGACGAGCACGGCGCGCATTTTGGCAGTGCGCTGGCCTTCACCATGAACACCGGGTGCGAACAATACGCGGGCCATCTGGACGAGCAGCAGGTGATCGAGCGGCTGGCCACCGCAGGCGGATTTCTGGGCAGCGCGGCTGACTATCTGTTTCGCACCTGTGAAGGCCTGCGTGCCTGCGGCATGGCCGACCCTGATCTGGAGCGGCTGGCAGCCCTGGTGTCGAAGCGTCAAGCCGGCGGCTGAGGGACCAGCCCTGCGGTTCCTGCCGCCGCATTGGCGGTGTAGCACGTTGACATGCTGCCGGGCCTGCATCGCGCAGCGGTCTGGAAGGTCGTGTTGCAGAAGTTCCCACCACCCTGATCCAAGTCAAACGGGTTGGCGCCGAATCCCACCGCCGCGGCCCACAATTCAGAGATGGGCAGGAACCGCTGATGAAACCAGTCGCCGGCGATTGCGCACACCCCGGCACTGCAGCAGCAGCTGCACCGACAGACTACTGGAGCCTGTCAATCGACCGGCTGCGCGAGTTGCTGGAGTCGCCGGTCGCCGGGCTGGCGCCCGAGCAGGCGCGGCAGCGGCTGGCGCAGTACGGGCCCAACTCGCTCGATGCGCACAAACGATCAGGCGCATGGGGCCTGCTGCTGAACCAGTTCAAGAGCCCGCTGGTGCTGATCCTGATCTTTGCGTCGATGGTGTCGCTGGTCGCGTCCGAATGGGTGGACGCGGCCGTGGTGCTGGTGATCGTGCTGGGCAGCACCTTGCTCGGCTTCGTGCAGGAGACGGTGGCCGGCAATGCCATCGAGCGGCTGCGGTCGCAGATCACCGTGCGGGCCAGCGTGCTGCGCGCGGGCACCGCGCAGACCCTGCCCGCCAGCGAAGTAGTGCCTGGCGACATGGTCCTGCTGTCGGCGGGAAGCCTGATCCCGGCTGACGCGTTGGTGCTGGAGGCCAAGGACTTCTTCGTCAGCCAGGCAGTCCTCACCGGAGAAACTTTCCCGGTGGAAAAGCGCCCTGGCACGCTGCCGGCCGCCGCGGGCCTGGCAGAGCGCAGCAACTGTGTCTTCATGGGCACCAGCGTGCGCAGCGGTACCGCCCGCGTGCTGGTGGCAAGCACCGGGCGCGCCACCGTGTTCGGGCAGATCGCCGACAAGCTGGCCCTGCGCGCGCCGATGACCGATTTCGAACTGGGCATCCAGCGCTTCGGCTACCTGCTCACGCGCATCATGCTGGTGATGGTGATCGTGGTGCTGGCAATCAACATTTTCATGGCCAAGCCGCCGATCGCGTCGCTGTTGTTTGCACTGGCACTGGCGGTCGGCCTCACGCCCGAGCTGCTGCCCGCCATCATCAGCATCACCCTGTCGCACGGTGCCAAGCGCATGGCGACCATGGGCGTGATCGTGCGCCGCCTCAATGCGATCGAGAACCTGGGCAGCATGGATGTGCTGTGCACCGACAAGACCGGTACGTTGACCGCTGGCGTGGTGGAACTCGATGGTGCGCTCGACCCGGGGGGCCAGCCCAGTGCGCAGGTCATGCGTCTTGCTGCCATCAACGCACGGCTGCAGACGGGGCTGGCGAATCCGCTGGACGAAGCCGTCAGCGCCGGTGCCACCCAGGCTGCCGTGGACACGGCCACAGTGCGCAAGGTCGACGAGATCCCGTACGATTTTGTGCGCAAGTGCCTGTCGGTGGTCGCGATCGATGCAGCCGGTGCGCCGCCGACGCTCATCACCAAGGGTGCCCTGGACAACGTGCTGGCAATCTGCTCCAGTGTGCAGGGCGCGGGCGGCCCGCAGCCGCTGGACGACACGGCGCGGGCCAGTATCGGCACGCTCTACAGCGCGTGGAGCGAGAAGGGCTACCGGGTGCTGGGCGTGGCCTCGCGTGCCGTGGTGGAGCGCCCGGGCGCGTACGCGCGTGCCGATGAGACCGGCCTGTGTTTTGCCGGCTTCCTGCTGTTTCTCGATCCGGCCAAGGAAGATGTTCACCAGACGATCGTCGACCTGGCGCAGCGAGGCGTACAGCTCAAGATCATCACCGGCGATAACCAGAAGGTGGCGCGCCACGTGGCCGACACCGTCGGGCTGGAGGTGACGGGCCTGATCACGGGGCAGGCGCTCAATGCCATGAGCGACGGGGCACTGCTGCATGCGGCCGAACGCACCAGCGTGTTCGCCGAGGTTGACCCGAACCAGAAGGAGCGCATCATCCTGGCGTTGCGCAAGAGCGGGCATGTGGTGGGTTACATGGGCGACGGCATCAACGACGCGCCTGCACTGCACAGCGCCGATGTCGGCATCTCGGTCGACACGGCGGTCGATGTGGCCAAGGATGCCGCCGACTTCGTCCTGCTGCGCAAGGATCTGGGCATCCTGCGCGAGGGCATCGACGAAGGCCGCTTGACCTTTGCCAACACGCTGAAATACATCCTGACCACCATCAGCGCCAACTTCGGCAACATGTTCAGCATGGCGGCGGCCTCGGTCTTCCTGCCTTTCCTGCCCTTGCTCGCCTCGCAGGTGTTGCTGAACAATTTCCTGTCCGACATCCCCGCCACCACCATCGCCAGAGACAACGTCGACCCCGAATGGGTCGCCAAGCCGCGCCGCTGGGACACCGTGTTCATCCGCGACTACATGGTGCTGTTCGGCCTGGTCAGCTCGGTGTTCGACCTACTGTGCTTCGCCATCCTGCTGTGGGTGTTCCGCGCCGCACCCGAGGAGTTTCGTACTGGCTGGTTCATCGAGTCCTTGCTGACCGAACTGGTCATCGCGCTGGTGGTGCGCACGCGGCGCCGGTTTTGGCAGAGTCGGCCCGGTAACTGGTTGCTGGCCAGCACGGCGGCGGTGGTGCTGGTGACCATCGCCGTGCCTTACCTGCCATTTGCCGGCTGGATGGGTTTTGTCCCGCTGCCTTGGCCGCTGATGCTGGCCATGATCGGCCTGACCCTGGCCTATGTGGTTGCCGCCGAGTTCGCCAAGCAGTATTTTTACGCTCGTATCTCGAAAGGCAATGCCTGAGATCGTTCCCCGTTGTCAGCGCCGGCGTGCGCGGTAGTCGGCCACGGCCTTGGCCAGATCGGCATATTCCTCGCACTGGCGGTTGCCGCACAGGCGTTCAAGGTCGGCCAGGTGGCGCAGCGCGGGCTCGAGTTGGTCCTGCATCAGATAGGCTTCGCCGATGTATTCGTGAGCTCCCCGATGCGCGGGATCGAAACGCAGCGCGAGCCGATAGTGCTCCATGGCGCGGGCCAGGTCCGGCTGGGCCTGCTTGCGGTAAGCGTAGCCCAGCAGGTTGTGGACATCGGCGTTGGCCGGTTCTACGCTCGCCGCCTCGAGCAAGCTCGAGATGGCGGCGCGCCAGTCGCTGGCCTGGATCGCAGCCCGCGCCTGTGTCAGGCGCTCGGGCATCTCGATGCCAGGAGGCCCGGGCAGGTCGCGCGCATGCGTCGGCGCGCCTGTCAGGCAGGCCAGAGCCAGTGACCAGGAAAGGCTGAGTCGGGTGAGGGCGATTTTCATGGGGGCATGCACTTCTCAAAGCGGATTGAATCATGGCGCAGTCGACCCTGACAAGCGTTTCGCTGAAGTCGGGCTGGCGCAACGGGAATGTCATGCTCCTGTCATTCTGGGGGCGCTGTGTCAGGCGCCCACACGCATGCCGGTTCGCGCGCTGGCGGCAGCGTCGGCGTCATATCATCTGGCAACCCTGTCGCCACACCCGCCGAAGGAGCAGCCCGTGCAACCTCGACGGACCTACCGAAACCTTCCAGTGAAACAGGCCCGATTTATGTTCACTGCCCGAAATCATGTTTTCATCCGAGACCGTTCACATCGTGTCGCTGTGCGTCGTGCTGGCGGGCGCCGAGACCTTGCATGGCATAGTGCGCACTGTGTTGGTGGCACCCAAGTTGGGCAAGGCATGGGCCACCAAACTGAGTGTGGTGTCCGGCACGCTGCTGGCCATCGGGGTCTGCTGGCTGCTGGTTCCGGGTATCGGCTTGAACGGCCTCGCGCCGCACCTGTACCTCGGTCTCGGCATCGCCGTGTTCATGGCCGCGTTCGACATCGCCGTGGGCCGCGCCATCATGCGGTTCAGGTGGACGCGGATATGGAAGGACTTCAATCCGGCCAGCGGGAACTACCTCTCGGTGGGCTTACTTTGCCTGGTGTTCGTCCCGGGGCTGGTCTGGTGGCTGCGCGGCGGCATGCCGTGACGGCAGCTAAGACGATCTCGCGCTGCCAGCGCGCCGCCGCGCTGGCAGGTGGGCAGACCTATTCGCGTGCCACCAGCGTGTTGCCGCTGACCTTGACCTTGCTACCGGCGGCAAACGCCGGCTGCGCCTCGAAGCGCACCGTGCGGGTGCTGGCGTCGTCCATCTTGACGACCACGTCGTAGACCGTACCGGCGCGCACGCGCTTCTCGATCTCGCGGCCCGCGACGGCGCCGCCGACGGCACCGATCACGGTGGCGGCGGTGTTGCCGTCGCCCTTGCCGACCTGGTTGCCCAGCACCCCACCGGCCACGCCGCCCGCAATCGCACCGACGTAGTTGGGCTTGCCCTTGACCTTGACTGCCGTGACCGACTGCACCACGCCGCAGCCCTCGCACTTCGGCGTGGCCGCCGCCAGGGCTGCCGCGCCTGTTACGGTTGCACCTGCGAGCAGCGGCTTGACCAGCGTGGCCTTGCGTGTGCCCATCTCCAGCGTGGCGCGGGTCTGGGTCGAATCGTTCAGGCGGTCGCGGGTCTTGATGGTGTATTTGCCGGTGTACAGGCCAGGCTTCTCTTCTGTCAGCGCAACCTGGGTCTTGCCACCATCGAGCGACACCGTGGCCTTGGCACCTGCAGTGCCATTGATGGTGAAGTTCACTTCGTTGCCACCCGACAGTGCGCCGGAATTGCCGGTCTCGAAGCGGCTGATGACAGGTGCCGGGTTGGCGGCTGCGGTGGCTTTGGCATGGGCCTCTGCCGTGAGCAGGTGTTGCGCCAGCACGGCCGTGGCCTGTCGGTCGCCAACCGACAACGTGGCGTTCACCTTGCTGTCGGCCGTGACCTTGTCCTTGATGCTGATGGTGTAGGCGCCTTCATAGGTGCCTGGCCGGGACTGAGGCAGTTCGATCAGGCTGGCGACGCCGTCCAGCTTCAGCCGCAACACACCGTTGGGGGTGCCGCTGGCGCGAAAGATCAGCTCGGTGCCGGGCACCAGTTCGCCCACCTGGTCGACCGAGAGGCTGGAGATGGCCGGTGCCTGGGCCAGGGCTGGAGCGGCTGCCACCAGGCAGGCCAGGGCGAATATCCAGGCGCGCCAGATGGATCGGATTGTTGTCATGGTGTGGGTTCCCTGAAAAGGTTGCGTCGGATCGTTATGGTAGCAACGCCGCTGCCCCATGGCTGGTTGACCGCTGCAGGCATGCCAGAATCAGCCCCCATGACCCTCCGCAAAACCCCCGAATCCCTGCGCAGTGCGCGCTGGTTCGCACCCGACGACCTGCGCTCGTTCGGGCACCGCTCGCGCGCCATGCAAATGGGCTACGGCCCGGAGGACTGGGCCGGCAAGCCGGTGATCGCGATCATCAACACCTGGTCGGACATCAACCCCTGCCATACCCATTTCAAGCAGCGCGTGGAAGACGTGAAGCGCGGCGTGCTGCAGACCGGCGGCTTTCCGATCGAACTGCCGGCGATCTCGCTGGCCGAGCAGTATGTCAAGCCCACCACCATGCTGTACCGCAACATGCTGGCCATGGAGACCGAGGAACTGATCCGCAGCCATCCGGTCGACGGTGCAGTGCTGATGGGCGGCTGCGACAAGACCACGCCGGGGTTGGTGATGGGCGCGCTGTCAGCCGGGCTGCCCTTCGTGTACCTGCCGGCCGGGCCGATGCTGCGCGGCAACTGGAAGGGGCAGATCCTGGGGTCCGGCTCGGACGCCTGGAAGTTCTGGGACGACCGGCGCGCCGGCAAGATCTCGGACGTGCAGTGGCTGGAAGTGGAGGCGGGCATCGCCCGCAGCCACGGCACCTGCATGACCATGGGTACGGCCGCCACGATGATGGGCATTGCCGAGGCCCTTGGCCTCACGCTGCCCGGCGCGTCGAGCATTCCGGCGCCCGACGCCAGCCACCCGCGCATGGCGGCCGCCTGCGGGCGGCGCATCGTCGACATGGTCTGGGAAGACCTCACGCCGGCGCGCATGCTGACGCGCGCGAATTTTGACAATGCGATTGCGGTGGCCATGGCCATGGGCTGCTCGACCAACGCCATCATCCACCTGGTGGCGATGTCGCGCCGCGCCGGGCCCCACTGCACCGTGGGCCTGGACGACTTCGACGCTGCGAGCCGCCGTGTGCCGGTGATCGCCAACATCCGGCCCTCGGGCGAGAAGTACCTGATGGAAGACTTCTACTATGCCGGCGGGCTGCCGGCCCTGATGAACCGGATGGCGCCGCACCTGCAGCTCGACGCGATGACCGTCACCGGCCGCACCATCGGCGAGAACGTGGTCGGTGCCGAGGTCTACAACGACGATGTCATCCGCCCGCTGGACAACCCGCTGTATGCCGAAGGCGCCCTTGCGGTGCTGCGCGGCAATATCGCGCCCGGTGGCGCGGTGATCAAACCCAGTGCCTGTGCACCACGCTACCTGAAGCACACCGGCCCGGCGCTGGTGTTTGACAGTTACCCCGAGATGAAGAAAGCCGTCGAGGACGAGAATCTCGATGTCACCGCCGACCACATCCTGGTGCTGCGCAATGCCGGCCCGAAGGGCGGCCCCGGCATGCCCGAATGGGGCATGCTGCCGATCCCGCTCAAGCTTGTCAAGCAAGGCGTGCGCGACATGCTGCGCCTGAGCGACGCGCGCATGAGCGGCACCAGTTATGGCGCCTGCATCCTGCATGCGGCGCCCGAGGCCTATATCGGTGGCCCGCTGGCCCTGGTGAAGACCGGCGACCGGATCACGGTCGATGTACCGGCGCGGCGCATCCACCTGGAAGTGAGCGATGCCGAGCTGGCGACCCGCCGCGCTGCCTGGGTGGTACCGCCGCCGCGGTACGAGCGCGGCTACGGCTGGATGTTCAGCCGCCATATCCTGCAGGCCAACGACGGCTGCGATTTCGATTACCTCGAAACCAGCTTTGGCGCCCCGGTGGCCGAGCCGGACATTTTCTGAGCTGCACCGGGCCCGACTACCTCGCTGCCACCCGGCCATTACCGGAGACACCCATGCCCTTGTCCGCTGAAACCCGCCAGAAACTCATGACCGTGAGCGCCGCCACCCTGTGCACCGCGCTGTTCAAGCGCGGCCTGCGCAACCAGTTCATCCAGGACGTGCGCCCGCTGCACCCCGGGCTGCCCAACATGGTGGGCGAGGCGTTTACCCTGCGCTACATCCCCGCGCGCGAAGACCTCAACCCGATCGGCGTGTTCCAGGACCGTACCCACCCGCAGCGCGTGGCCGTCGAGCAATGTCCGCCGGGCGCCGTGCTGGTGATCGACAGCCGCAAGGACGCCCGGGCCGCCTCGGCCGGCGGTATTCTGGTGAGCCGCCTGATGAAGCGCGGTGTCGCCGGCGTGGTGACCGATGGCGGCTTTCGCGACTCGCCCGAGATCGCGACCCTGGCGATACCTGCCTACCACCACCGCCCCAGCGCCCCGACCAACCTGACACTGCACCAGGCCCTCGATATCAACGTGCCGATCGGCTGCGGCGACGCAGCGGTGTGGCCCGGTGATGTGGTCGTCGGCGATTCCGAAGGCGTCGTCGTGATACCGGCGCATCTCGCCGACGAGATCGCCGCCGAGGCGGTGGAGATGACGGTCTTCGAAGACTTCGTCTCCGAGAAAGTGCTCGAAGGGCGTTCGATCCTCGGGCTCTACCCGCCGACCGACGAGCAGAGCCGCACCGACTTTGCAGCCTGGCGGGTGCAGCACAAGCGCTGAAGCACGGGGGGAGGTGGGTGGTCCGAGCGATCAGGGTTTACCCTTGAATTATCGATAACGAGTAAAAATTGTTATCGATAATGATATTCTCGCCCGATGGTCCCGAACGACGTGCCCGAAAAAGTGGCTGTCCCGCGCAAGCGCGTGGAGGTCTACCGCACGCTGCGCCGGCGCATCATCCTGTCGGAAATGCGCGATGGGCAGCCCATCACCGAACTCGAGTTGGCGACCACCATGGGCTGCAGCCAGGGCACGGTGCGCGAAGCGCTGCTGCGGCTCCAGGAGGAGGGTCTGGTCGTCCGGCAGGGTTACCGGGGCAGTGTGGTGTCGCCTGTGTCGGCGCGCGAGGCCCAGGCTTTTTTGCAATTGCGGGCGCAGCTCGAGTCCCAGGCCGTGGCGCATTCGTTGCCAGTGTTGCAGCCGACGCACCTCGAGACGCTCGCCCGTCTGGTGCACGAGATGGAGGAGATGGCGCGCGCCGATGACCAGTACGCATTGTTCGAGCTCGACCAGGCGTTTCACACCACCTTGTTCCGGCTTGCAGACATGCCGGCGCTGGTGCCGGTGCTGGTCCGCTGCTCACTCTACAACCACCGCAACAAGATCTCTCTGACCAGTGCGCCGCGTACGCTGATGGAGACAGCCACCCGCCACTGGGCCATCATGCGGGCGCTGCAGCACGCCGACGTTGCCGAGGCCCAGCGGGTGCTGCGACACCATATCCAGAGTGTGGTGGGAAGCGACGCCGACAGCGTACCGGAAGTGGCCGGGTTGCCGGTGCTGGCGATGGCGCCGGCACAGCAGGCCTTGTTCGACGAGGTGGCGCGTGAGGACACGGGCCTGCCGTTGATCACCGAACTGCCGCGCGCGCAGGCGCTGGCGCAATTCGAGCGCGTGAATGCCCGCTGGAACCAGATCGCGCTGGCCGAGTTCGCGCTGCGCGAAAACAGCGTGCCGGCCCGCCATGCAGCGGGTGGCATCGGCCGCGACATCGGACTTTTGTATGTGCGCCACCGCGCCAGCCATGAGGCGGCCAAGGGCTGCATCGTGTACCTGCACGGCGGCGGTTGGGCCTTTGGCAACCACCGCACCCATCTGGACGCCATGGCACGGCTGGCCGCGCTGACCGGCTGCGAGGTTATCGGAGTCGACTATGCGCTGGCGCCCGACCATCCCTTCCCGGCTGGCCTGAACGACTGCCTATGGACCTGGTGCCGGCTGCGCGCGTTGTCCGACGCGCAGACCCCCTGGTTTGTCGCTGGCGACTCGGCCGGCGCCAACCTGGCGCTGGCGATGATGCTGGATCTGCGCCACCTGGGTGAGCCCATGCCCGATGCGGCGCTGCTGTTCTGCGGCGTCTACGACTGCGACCACCAGACCGAGTCGCACCGCCTGTGTGGCAGCGGCGCCTTCGGCCTGAGCAGCGCGCGCATGGACTGGTACCGCGATCAATACCTGTCTGGCCGCATGCGCAACCCCAAGGACCGCCGTGTGTCGCCGCTGGGCGCCGATTTGAACTACCTGCCACCGCTGTTCCTCAATGCGGCCGGGCTGGACCCGCTGCGTGATGACACGCTGGCGCTGGCCGACAAGCTGGCGCGCACCAACACACCGTTCGAGTTCCACCGCTACGAGGGGGTGGTCCATGGTTTCATGCAGATGGCTACCCGCCTGCCACAGGCGCAGCAGGCCTTCGAGGATGCTGCCGCCTTCGTCCGTTCACGACAACATGCCGGTGCACCGGCCAACCCCCGCAAAGGAGACCCCCATGAAGCGTAGAACCCTGATGACTTATTCGGCCGCTGCAATCGCGGCGCCGATGATCGGCCGCGTGCAGGCACAGGCGCCGACCACCGTACGCTGGTGGTACCACTTCGACAATCCGCAGGCTTCACCGGCAGAACTGGTAGCCAAGTTCGAAAAGGAAAACCCGGGTGTCAAGGTGCAGGCCGAGTCGATCCCGTGGGGTGGCGGCAACGACTACTACACCCGCCTGTACGCCGCTTTGGTGGCCGGCAACGGGCCCGATTGCGCCATGGTCAAGCTCGGCAACCAGTCGCGCCTCCTGCAGATGAAGGCGCTCGAGCCGCTGGACGGCATGATCGACAAGTGGTCCGGCAAGTCCGACATCGCCCCCAATCTGTGGAAGATGCACCAGGCCAACGATGGCAAGGCCTACTACCTGCCGCTGCAGTATGTGGTGCTGTATCTCTATTACCGCACCGACCTGTTCCAGGCGGCCGGCGTGCAGCCACCCAGGACCTTCGATGACTTTCTGAAAGCCGCACTGGCAGTCAACAAGGGCGATGTTGCCGCCTTCGGCATGCGCGGCGGCGGTGGCGGCCATGACCACTGGGGCAGTTTCGTGCTGGGCGGCGGCGCCACCTTTGACAGTGGCGGCATGGTCACGCCCAAGGCGCTGGCAGCCAACCGCTGGTTTGTCGAACTGGGCACGCGGCACAAGCTGTTTCCCGCTTCGGCGCCTACCGACGGCTTCCGGCAGATCGTCGACAACTTCAAGGCCGGCCGCACGGCCATGACCATCCACCACATCGGCTCGGCCAACGAAATGGTGCAGGCGCTGGGTGACAAGGTCTCGGCGGTGCCGGTGCCGATGGGTCCGGACGGCAAGGGCTGGACGTCTTTCGGCGATGAGTCCAACGCGGTGTTTGCTGCCAGCAAGGCCAAGGAGGCAGCGTTCCGCTGGGCGAGCTTCCTGTCCAGCGCAGACAACAACGTCGCCTTCAACGCCTTCACCGGTCAGCTCACCGTGAGTACCAGTGGCGCTGCCAAATGGAATCTGCACCCCAAGCGGTTTGTCGATGCCACGGCAGCGTCCACCGGACTGATGGGCACACTGCCCAACGACACCAAGACGGCTGATTTCACGCGTACGGTGTGGCCGCAGCAAATGCAGCGCGCGTTGCTGGGGCAGATCACCCCCGACGCGATGATGCAGGCCATCGAGAAGCACTTCCACGGCTGATCGTTGTCGATGACCATGCAACGCCGGTCCGAGCACATCCCCTTCCTGCTGCCCGCGCTGCTGGTGACGGCGGTGGTGGTGCTGTATCCGGCATTGCAGACGGTCTGGCTGAGCCTGCACCATTTCGTGTTGTTCGATCCGGACAACATCCGTTTTGTTGGACTCGGCAATTTCGCCGACATCCTGCTGCGCGACGAGTTGTTCTGGATCAGCCTGGGCAACTCCCTGGTGTGGGTGGTCGCTGCAGTCGGTCTGCAGTTTCTGCTGGGACTGGTCACCGCGTTGCTGCTCAACCAGACCTTCTGGGGCCGCAGCGTCGCGCGTGCGCTGGTCGTGGTGCCCTGGGCCCTGCCCAGCGTGATCATCGGCCTGATGTGGACCTGGATGTACGACCTGAACCTAGGCGTGTTCAACGACATGTTGCTGCGCGCGGGGCTGATCGACGCGCCCGTAGCCTGGCTGGCGCAACCCTCGACCGCGCTCGGGGCGGTCATCCTGGCGCTGGTGTGGCAGGGATTTCCGTTCTTCACGGTGATGATCCTGGCCGGCTTGCAGACAATTCCGGCGACGCACTACGAAGCCGCCGCCATGGATGGCGCCACGCGCTGGCAGATGCTGCGCTACATCACGCTGCCAGCGCTGCGCGAGGTCATCGCCACCGCACTGCTGCTGCGCATGATCTGGGTGGCGAATTCGCTCGATGTGATCCTGGTGATGACGGGTGGCGGGCCGGGGTACACGACCCATACCTTGCCCCTGTACGCCTTCCTGAAGGCGTACTCGGGCATGGAGTTCGGCTATGCATCGGCGCTCTCGCTGCTGATGACGCTGTTGTTGCTGGTGGTGGTGGCCACCTATGTACGCCGCGTGGCCAGGTCGGCACTGGCATGATCGTGCGCCGCTCCCGTCTGCGCCTGCTGCTCGAGGTCCAGCTGCCGGTGCTGCTGATCCTGGTCTTTGCCATCGCCCCTTACCTGTGGATGGTGCTGACCTCGATCAAGCCAGACAACGCGATCGCCACCTTTCCGGTGCAGTATCTGCCCACTGCGCCCACGCTGGAGCATTACCAAGTGCTGCTGGCGCGTACCAGCTTCCTGCACAACCTCTTCAACAGCCTGGTCGTGGCGCTGGGAGCGGTGGTTCTGGGCCTGGGCGTGAGCGTTCCGGCAGCCTATGCTTTCTCGCGTTTCCGCTTCACCGGCCGTGGGGGCCTGCTGGTGTTTTTCCTGGTGATCAACATGGTGCCCGTGGTGCTGCTCATCATCCCGCTGTTCGTGCTGATGCGCCAGCTCGGGCTGATCGACACCTTCATCGGCGTGATCATGGGCCACGCCACCTTTGCCATACCGTTCTCGGTCTGGATGATGACGAGTTACTTCAACGCGCTGCCCGCCGAACTCGACGAGGCCGCGCTGATGGATGGGGCTTCGCGCTGGCAGACGATCCGCCATGTGGTGCTGCCGCTGGCCATGCCCGGTATCGTGACCACCGGTATCTACATCTTCGTGAACTCGTGGAACGAATACCTGTTTGCGATGATGCTGTCGGGCCAGAACATCAAGACCGTGACGGTCGCGCTGCAGTCCTTCATTGGCGAATTCACGGTGCAGTGGGGCCTGCTCACAGCCGGCGGAACCCTGATTGCCCTTCCCGTGACGCTACTTTTTCTCATCATTCAACGTCGTCTGGTCGGTGGCCTCACGGCAGGAGCAGTCAAATCATGAATCCTTCCATGGGTGTCATCTCGATGTTTTATGCCAGGCCGTTCCTGGTCGAGCACTTCGGGCTGTTTGCGCGCATGAAGCGAGCCGACATGGACTTTGTCGAACTGCTGGTGCCGGAGCCTGGCGAGCTCGACCTGGCGGCCACGCGGGGGGCCCTGCGCGATGCGGGTCTGCAGGTGGTGCTGGCTGCGCGGGTCAACCTGCAGCGTGACCTGGCCAGCGACGATCGGCAGGCGTACGCGGCGGGTGTGGCCTACCTGGAGTACTGTGTCGACACAGCGGTGGCCCTGGGCGCCGACATCGTCGGCGGCCCGCTGTACGGCGCTCCGCTGGTGTTCGCCGGGCGCCCACCCACGCCGGCGAGTGATGCCCTGCGCCTGCCGCGCGTGGAGCGCGTGGTGGCCGGGCTGCAGCGCGCCGGCCGGCGTGCTGCCGACCACGGTGTGCGGCTGGCGGTCGAGCCGCTGAACCGGTTCGAGACCGACTTTGCGTCGAGCACCCTGCAGGGCATCGAGCTGGTGCGCCGCGTCGATTCGCCTGCGGTCGGCTTGATGCTCGACACCTTTCACATGAACATGGAAGACGGTGACCTGGCACTGGCCATCACGCGGGCGGCGCCCCATCTGGTGCACTTCCAGGCCAACGAGAACCACCGCGGCTTTGTCGGTACCGGGCATATCGACTGGACCGGCGTGGCACGGGCACTGGTGCGGGTGGGCTACGAAGGGCCGATCACGCTGGAGCCGTTCCGGCGCGACGAACAGCGGCTGGGCGTGGGCCTGGCGCAGTGGCGCGCGCCGACAGAAGACCAGGATCCGCAGCTCGTCAGCAGCGCAGCTTTCCTGCGCGCGGCGCTGGCGCTGGCGCGGGAGGAGCGGGCATGAAACGCATCGGCTGGATTGGATGCGGCAAACATGCCAACGAAATGCTGCTGCCGCAGCTCGGGCGCTGCGGCTTCGAGCTGGTGCAGCTCTGCGACATCAACGCCGCGAGCCTGGCAGCAACCGCACAGCGTTTTGGTGTCACCGCCCAAACCCAGGATTGGCGCGCGGTCGTCGCCAATCCGGATCTCGAGGTGGTCGGGGTATCGGCCAGTCCGCAGGCCCACTTCGACATTGCCAGTGCCTGTGCGCAGGGCCGCAAGCCCGTGTTTGTCGAAAAGCCACCGGCGGCCAACGCTGCCGACGCCGCGGCGCTGGCGCGGTTGGCACAGGCCCAGGGTGTTCCTGTGGTGATGGGTTTCATGAAGCGCTTTTCGACTGCCAACCGGATCGCGCACCGCATCCTGTGCGCGCCGGAGTTCGGTGCCCGGGTGAGCTTTCTGGGCGAGTACATGACGGCACCCACCTATTTCGCGGGTGATGTCGACTACACCGGCTTCTACCTGCACCACTGCGTCCATTACCTGGATCTGGTGCCGCACCTGATCGGCGAGCCCGCCACCACACTGGCAGTGCGTAAACACGAACTCGCCCCAGGCAAGCTGCTGCTGCATGTGGATTTCGGATTTGCCAGCGGTGCGATTGCCACGCTGGTGATGGGCACGCACCAGTCGCGCGCCACGCCCATGGAGTGGTGGCAGGTGATGGGCGACCACCGCCGCGTGGAGGTGCGCAACGTGCACGAGGTGCGCTACTACCGCGCGCCGCAGTTCAAGGTCGACGACCCCCTGGCCACCCTGATCGACGGGCAGGACACCCTGGTCTGGGAGCCCAATCTCACGGTCGCAGCCAACGAGGACCACAAGGGTTACAGCGCGCTGCTGCGCGAGTTCGCCCGGGCGGTTGACGGGGCACCCCACCAGGCTCCGCAGGCTGCCGACGGCGCGCGGGCCATGCAGGTGCTGGAGGCCATGGTGGCTTCGATCGGCAGTGGCGCGCGTATCGCGCTGCAGGGGGGCTGATGGCGATGGCTGCCATCCGCATTCAGTCGGTGCGCAAGCATTTCGGTCCGGTTGCGGTGCTGCACGACGTGAGCATCGACATCCCGGACGGCTCCTTTACCGTGCTGGTGGGGCCGTCTGGCTGCGGCAAGTCCACCTTGCTGCGCATGCTGGCCGGTCTGGAGGACACCCCCCATGGCGAGATCCGTGTCGGCGATCGGGTCGTCAACGACCTGCTGCCCAAGGAGCGGGACATGGCCATGGTGTTCCAGAGTTATGCGCTCTACCCGCATATGACGGTGCGCGAGAACATGGGTTTCTCGTTGACCCTGGCGCGCGCCAGTGCCGACGAAAAGCGTCGCCGCGTGGAGGACGCAGCGCGCATCCTCGACCTGGAGCCGCTGCTGGGGCGATTTCCGCGCGAGCTCTCGGGCGGGCAGCGCCAGCGCGTGGCCATGGGCCGCGCCATCGTGCGGGATCCGCAGGTGTTCCTGTTCGATGAGCCACTGTCCAACCTGGACGCCAAGCTGCGCGTGCAGATGCGTGCCGAGATCAAGAAGTTGCACCAGCGCCTGAAAACCACCACCGTCTACGTGACACACGACCAGATCGAAGCCATGACCATGGCCGACCAGATTGTCGTCATGCGCGACGGGCGCATCGAGCAGGTGGGTTCGCCGCTGGATCTGTTTGACTGCCCGGTGAACCGCTTTGTAGCCCAGTTCATCGGCTCGCCGTCGATGAACGTTCTGGAGGGGCAGATCGAGCCCGGCACCTCCTTGTTTCGAACTGCTGGCACTGACTGGCCGGTAGCGCCCGCCCAGGCTGCGCATGCAGGGCGGCCCCTGGCCTATGGCATTCGGCCGACCGACCTGCGGCTGGCCGCCGATGGCCAAGGGGTGCCAGCCCGCGTGGAGGTGGTCGAGCCGACCGGCGCCGAGACCGAGTTGCTGGTGCAAGTGGGGTCTGACACCCTGACCGTTTTGGTGGCCGGACGCACGCCGGCGCGCCCGGGTGATCTGGTGCATCTGGCGGTGGACCTGACCCAGGTGCATCTGTTCGATGGCGCAACCCAGCGGCGGCTGGTCCAGGACGACGATGGCCGACACCCTGGACGATAGGCAGCCGCCGTCCGCCGCCTGCGGCGTGGTGCATCTGGGCCTGGGTGGTTTCCACCGTGCGCACCAGGCCATGGTGTTCGCCACCCTGCTTCGTGGCGGTGATTCGCGCTGGGGTGTCTATGGCGTGGCCATGCACAACCCGGCGACAGCGCGCGCCTTGCAGGCACAGGGTCAGCGCTACCACGTGCGGGTCGCCGACGCCGCGGGGAGCCAATGGGTGGCGGTGGAGTCGATTCGCGACTGCGCCGTGCTGGCCACCGAGCGGGCCCGCGTGGTGGCCGCAATGGCTGCGCCTGCCACCCGCTGGATCACGCTGACGATCACCGAGAAGGGTTATGGCGCAGACATCGCGACGCTGCTGGCGGAAGCCCTTCAGACGCGTTGGCGCAACGGCCTGGCCGGGCTCACCGTGGCCTCGTGCGACAACCTCACAGGCAACGGCAGTCAGCTACGGGCCCTGGTGCGGGCGCAGGCACTTCGCGGCCCACCTGGCCTGGCAGATTGGATCGACACCCGTTGCCGCTTCCCCGAGAGCATGGTGGACCGCATCGTGCCGTCCTCGACGCCGGAAATCTGTGCGGATGCACTGAAGGCGACGGGCGAGGTCGACACCATCGCGCTGGCGACCGAATCGTTCTGGCAGTGGGTGCTGCAGCGCGACCTGGCCGACCCCTCCGATGCCGAGGTGCTGGCCGCCGCCGGTGTGACCCTGGTGGACGACGTGCGCCCGTTCGAAACCGCCAAGTTGCGCATGCTCAATGGCACGCATACGGCCTTGGCGGCGATGGGCCCGGTGCTGGGGCTGCCGCTGATCAGCGACTGCATGGCGCAACCCGCATTGCGCGATTTTGCGCACGGCCTCATGACACACGAGGTCGCACCCCATCTTGAGCGTCCGGGGCTCGACGCCTATCGCGATGCCTTGCTTGCGCGTTTTGCCAATGAGACGCTGCAGCACCGCTGCCTGCAGATCTGCAGCGATAACTCGCAGAAAATTCCCCTGCGTTGGCAGGGCTCGTTGCTGGCGCTGCGCGCAGTCGGCGCGGTGCCGCGTTACCTTGCAGTGGCAGCGGCGGCATGGATGCGTTTTTTGCAGGGTTGCGATGCCACTGGCAGTCAGTATGAATGGTCCGACCCCCTGCGTGGCGAATTGCAGGCCACGGCCTTGCGCACCCGCGACGATGGACCTGCTGCCGTGTCCGCCCTGATGGGCGACGTACGCATCTGGGGGCCGGGTCTGGCGGCAGACCGGGTCTGGCATGACGCCGTGCTTCAGGCCTGGGTGCGCATTCGACTGGGGGGCCTGTTGTCGGTCGTGGAGATGACGCGCCTTCGCGGCTGAAACTGGGCGTCTGGCACGCGGCGCGCTTGCACGCCCGTGGGGTTACTTCTGCCGCCGATGCAGCAGCACCTGTGCGGCCAGGGCGCAGAGCGTGAAGCCCATCATCAGCAGGCCGAGGTTGACCGCTCCATCATGGGGGACCAACCCGACAGCGTAGCCCCCTATGGCGCCCATCAACTGCTGTACCAGGCCAGCCGCTGCGGCGGCCGAGCCGGCCAGTGCCGGGATCAGCCCCACCGTGCCGGACACCGAGGGCGGCACCAGCAGGCCGTGCCCCAGGCCCAGCAGGATCAGCGGCAGCGAAAAGGCCAGCGGTGTCTTCAGGCCGGCAAATCCAAGCACCAGCAGCAGCGCGAGGCCACTCACAGAGCAGGCCTGCCCGAGTTGCATCACGCGGCGTTCGCCCTTGTCGAGGACCCATCGGCTGGTCAGGTAGTTGCCGACGATGTAGGCCATCGGCACACACATGATGTACCAGCCCACACCGTCCGGGCCCACGCCATAGCTGCGCATCACGATGGGAGCGCCGGCCAGGAAGGCGTAAAAGGTGGCGGTGCTCAGCGAGAGGATGGTCACGTAGAGCAGGAAGGCCGGTTCGCGGACCAGGCGGGCATAGGCCCGGCCCATGGCAGTCAGCCAGTGGGTGGTGTCCTGGGCTGCCGACACGGGCGGGCGGGCGGGCAAGCCGCGCCAGGCCGCGAGGAACATCAGTAGCGAGAGGACCGTCATCAGCACGAAATTGGACTGCCAGCCGAACCGCACATGCAACTGGCCGCCGAGCACGGTGGCCAGCGGCGGGCACAGGCCCAGCACCATGCCGATCCAGGCCATGACGCGGGTGCGCTCGGCGCCTTCGAACAGGTCTTGCACCATCGAGCGGCCGATCACCATCGTGGCTGCGGCGCCGGCGCCCTGCAGAAAGCGTGCGGCAGTCAGGCTGGTCAACCCGGGCGCCAGCGCGGCCAGCAGCGAGCCGACGCCCGCCAGCGCCAGCCCGAACAGCAGGATCTGCCTGCGGCCATGGCGGTCGGACAGGGGCCCATAAACCAGTTGAAAACCGCCATAGGCCACCACATAGGCACTGAACGTGAGTTGCACCGCAGTCTGGTCGGCCTGGAAGATGGCGCCCCATTCCTGCATCGACGGCAGGCAGATGGTCATGGCCAGCAACCCGAAGGCGATCTGGCCCAGCAGGTTGGTGATCAGTGCGGTGCGGCCGGTGGTCAACGGGCGGACTCCAGTGCCGACTCGGCCGCAATCTGTCTGAAACGAAACGCCTGGCCGAAAGCGCGCATGTGTTTGGGCATGAAGTGGGTGCTTGTCTTGTCGGGTGGCTTGGCTTTGGTGCCGTTGCTGCCGTTGCTGCCTTGATTATTGCGCGTGGTTTGAAACTACCCGTCTTTTGGGGCCGCGTCACGGCAGGCGGTGCCCGGTGGGGGCTCACGTCGGCGCGGTCGCGCGCTGAACGCGCCGACGGACCTGCGGTGCTTGGCAGCGGGTCGCATCGCCAAACTCGCGCCGTTCGCTGTGCTCACTCTGCTCAGACAGTGTGCGTTATCCCAGCCTTCGGCAGTTCAACCGATCAGGCCTGCGGCCGCGATGGCCTGTGCCCCAGTGCCACCCACACCGAAGACTCTGCTGCGACCGACCGCAAGACCAAGCACCGCAGTGCAGTCGGCGCGTTCAGCGCCCGAACGCACCAGTGAAGCGCTGCGCAGGGGTCCCTCGGCCCCTTGCAGCAGCGAGAGAAAATGACCTACGGCAAAGAATGGATCGGCAAGTGAAGCGATCAGTGAGGAAACTCAGGTGATCGGAGCCGGATTGAACAACACCAGTGCATTGTGCAATTTCCAGTGTTCGGCCCAGGTCTTCTTGCGGCCGCTGGCCACGTCGAGCAGCAGATGGAAGAGTTCCCAGCCGACGTCCTCGACACTGGCCTGACCGTCGGCGATGCGGCCGGCGTTGACGTCCATCAGGTCGTGCCAGCGGCGGGCCAGGTCGGTGCGCGTGGCGACCTTGACCACAGGCACCTCGGCCAGACCGTAGGGTGTGCCGCGGCCGGTGGTGAACACATGCAGGTTGATGCCGGCGGCCAATTGCAGGGTGCCGCAGATGAAGTCGCTGGCAGGCGTGGCGGCGTAGACCAGGCCGTGGGTGATGCCGCGGTCGCGCAGCTTCTCGCCGGGCGACAACACACCGGAGATCGGGGCGGTGCCGCTCTTGATGATCGAGCCCATCGCCTTCTCGACGATGTTCGACAAGCCGCCCTGCTTGTTGCCGGGCGTGGTGTTGGCGCTACGGTCGGCACTGCCGCGCGCCAGATAGGCGTCGTACCAGGCCATTTCGTGCACCATGGCTTCGGCGATGGCGGGGGTGGCTGCGCGGGCGGTCAGCTGGTCGATAGCGTCGCGTACTTCAGTCACCTCGGAGAACATCACCGTGGCGCCGGCGCGTACCAGCAGGTCGGAGCAAACGCCCACGGCCGGGTTGGCGGTGACGCCGCTGAAGGCGTCGCTGCCGCCACATTGCACGCCCACCACCAGCGCGCTGGCCGGGCAGGTCTCGCGCCGGCGCAGGTTCAGCCGGTCGAGGTGCGTGCGGGCGTTGGCCAGGATGTGGTCGATCATCGACATGAAACCCACATGGGCATCGTCCTGCAGGCAGACCACGTCCAGCGCCGTACCGGCATCTGCGCCGGGCGTGATCAGGATGCTGCCAGGAGGCAGCAGGCGCTCGGGCTGCAGCTTCTCGCAGCCCAGGCTGAGCACCATCACTTCGTTGCCGAAGTTCGGGTTCTGCGCGATGTTGCGCAAGGTGCGGATCGGGATGATCGCGTCCGGTGCATCGATCGCCACGCCACAGCCATAGGTGTGTTCCAGGCCGACGACGTCGTCGACGTTCGGGTAGCGCGGCAGCAGTTCGTTCTTGATGCGCTGCACCGCGAAATCCAGCACGCCGGCCACGCACTGCACGGTCGTGGTGATGGCCAGGATGTTGCGGGTGCCGACCGATCCGTCGGTATTGCGGTAGCCCTCGAAGGTATAGCCCTCCAGGGGCTCTGGCGCCATCGCCTGCACGGTGGCCATCGGCAGGCCCTCCAGAGCCCGTGCAGCGGGCATCTCCAGCAGCCGCTCGTGCACCCAGCCGCCGGCCGCGATAGCGCGGTTGGCAAGCCCGATCACCACGTTGTAGCGCCTCACCGGGTCGCCGACCGCCAGGTTCTGCAACGCCAGTTTGTGGCCCTGCGGCACCTTGTCGACCAGTACCAGGCCGCTGGGCAGGCGCGTGCCCGCAGGCAGGCCGCCGTCGTTGGCGACGATGGCCACGTTGTCGTTGGCATGCATGCGGATGCAGACCGGATCGCTGCGGGGTGGGGTGTCCATGGCGGTTCCTCGGGGCTGTGGCCAGGCGCGGCCTGCGCTCGAGTATCTCGCACGCTGTCCCGGATGCCGCCATCGGGGCGCCGCCTCCGGGTGTATAAACCACCGGCCAGCGCGATACCGCGCGCCGGCAGCAACTCACCGGAAGGACACGGCCATGGGCGCACAGTGGAAGGCAAAAGGCAAGGAACTGGCCGCCAATGCCAGGGGCAAACTCTTCGGCCGGCTGGTCAAGGACATCATGGTCGCAGCGCGCAGCGGGCCCGACCCGGCGCACAACGCGCGACTGCGGCTGGTGGTCGAGCAGGCGCGCAAGGTATCCATGCCCAAGGAGACGCTGGACCGGGCCATCAAGAAGGGCGCCGGCCTGAGCGGTGAATCGGTGCACTTCGATCATGTGATCTACGAAGGGTTCGCGCCCCACCGCGTGGCCGTGATGGTCGAATGCCTGACCGACAACGTCAATCGCACGGCACCCGAGATGCGGGTGCTGTTCCGCAAGGGCCAGCTCGGCAGCTCCGGCTCGGTGGCCTGGGATTTCGACCATGTCGGCATGATCGAGGCCGAGCCCGCGGTGGCCGGTGCCGACCCCGAGCTTGCTGCGATCGAAGCCGGGGCCCAGGACCTGGAGCCCGGCGAAGAGGAGGGCAGCACGCTGTTCATCACCGCCCCGACCGACCTGGATCTGGTCAGCCGCGCACTGCCGGCGCAGGGTTTCAAGGTGCTCACCGCCAAGCTGGGCTACAAGCCGAAGAACCCGGTCGATCCGGCAAGCCTCAGCCCCGGGCATCTGGAGGAGGTCGAGTCCTTTCTGGCGGCCATCGACGGCAATGACGACGTGCAGAACGTCTATGTGGGTCTGGCGGGTTGATCGCTGCCCCGTGCCGGCATCAGAGGTCTTGCGCGTAGCGCTGCAGCATCTGCGCCTGCGTCTCGGCCGGGATGTCTCCGCCAATCTGGTCGCGCATCATCTCGCCCATCGAGGGCAGGGCGGCACGGTCCAGATGGCGGCTGGCGTCCCACAGGCGCGAGCGCATCAGGGCCTTGGCGCAATGCAGGTAGGCCGCCAGCACCGTCACGCGGATCACCAGTGCCGGCATGCGCCTCGCATCGACGCAAAGGGCCCGGTCCGCGTCGCTGGTTGACAGTACGGCCTGGCCATTCACGCGCAGGGTCTCGTCCACCCCCGGCAACAGAAACAGCAGGCCCACTTGCCCGGTCTGGACGATGTTCTCCAGCGTGTCGAGACGGTTGTTTCCTGGTGAGTCCGGAATGAGCAGGGTGTTGGCGTCCAGCACCTTCACAAAGCCCGGCTCGCCACCCCGGGGCGAGGCATCCAGCACACTAGCGGGCATCGCCTGCGCTCCGGAACTGGCCACCACCACCAGGGGCGATAGACTGATGAAGCGGACACAATGCGTATCCAGCTGTTGCAGCTCTTTCTTGACCGAGCGCTCGCGCGCCGGGTTGTACATCGAGCGCAAGGCTTCCAGCGAGGTGATGTTCATGGTTCAGCTACCGGGTCAGGTCCAGCATGGGAGCCTTTGCGCGCGCGCCGCGCAAAGGCACACAATTATGAGCCTTGGCATGCTTCATGCTGGCGGGTCTGTGGCAGCGGTATCGACTGCTGTCGCTGCCAGATTCATACTTTCAAGGACCCTCTGATGACAACACGTCGTGATTTTCTACTCGCTGGCAGCACCGCACTGGTGACATCGACCTGCCTGCCATTGGCGGCCCAGGCCCAGGCCTGGCCGACCCAGCCGGTCAAGCTCGTGGTCACCTTTCCTCCAGGGGGAGCGAGCGATATTGCCGCCCGCCTGATCGGTCCCGCGTTGTCCGAAAAGCTGGGCCAGCCGGTGGTGATCGACAACCGGCCCGGTGCGGGCTCGACCATCGGCGCCGTGCAGGTGGCCAACGCCGAAGCCAACGGCTATACGTTGCTGGTGTCGAATTCGGCGCCGATGTCGATCGCGCCGGCATTGATGGACAAACCTCTGTACGACCCGGTGCGCAGCTTTCGCCACCTGAGTTACATCGGCGACGTGCCGACTGTGCTGGTTGTGCACCCGTCGCTGCCAGCCAACGACTTTGCCGGTTTCCTGGCCTGGGCCCGGGCCCAGAAGGACCCGATACCGTTTGGAAGCGGCGGCGCCGCATCGATCGGCCATATTGTGGGTGAGATGCTGGCCCAGCGGGCCGGCCTGAAGCTGTTGCATGTGCCTTACCGGGGCGCCGGCCCCATGCGGACCGACCTGCTGGGCGGCCAGATCAGACTAGCGGTCGACGCGCTACCGGCCAACCTGCAGTACCGTAGCACAGGCCAGTTGCGCCTGCTGGCGATCAGCTCGCCTCGGCGTGTGGCCCAGGCCGGCGACATTCCCACCTTCACCGAACTCGGCCACCCCACGCTGGTGGCCGAGAATTTTGTGGGCATCTCGGCGCCGGCGGCCTTGCCGGCCGCTGTGGCGCAGGCGCTGATGAAAGCAATGGCCGATGTCATGGCCATGCCCGACATCCGCAACAAGCTGGTGGCCCAGGGCTTCGAGCTCGAAAGCCGCACACCGGAGGCATTTGCCAGCTTCATCAAGGACCAGGCCGCGCTGTGGGCGCCGATCGTGAAGGCTACCGGAGCCACGCTGTGAGTTGCGCCCCGAATCGCGCGCACCGCATCGCGGTCGCGCTTTTCGGGCCTCCCGGACAAGGCAGCTTTAACGAGTCCGGCCTGGCGGGCGTCGAGCGCGCGCGGGCGGCCGGCCATGCGGTCGATGTGCACTGGATCGCGCCTTTGGCGGCATCCGAGCGCGCCCAGGCGCTGCGCGATCTGTGCCAAGCGGGGCTGGACCTGCTGGTCGCCCATGGCGGGCAGGGCGATACGCCGGTGCAGCAGATGCATACCGAGTTTCCCGGCACGCTGTTCGCCATCACCCAAGGCAGTTTTCTGGCTGCCAATACTGCCAGCTACGAGGTGCTGCAGGAACAGTCGGCGTTCCTGGCTGGCGTCCTGGCCGGGCTGGCCTCCAGAAGTCGTGTAGTGGCCCACCTTTCGGGCGAAAAAGTGCGGCCTGGCCTGAAGGGGCGCGCCGCCTTTGCCAGCGGGCTGCGCCAGGCGGCACCCGATTGCCGCTTCGTCAGCACGTTCTGCGGCCAGCAGCACGACCCTGACCTTGCTTTCGAGGCCACGCGCCGCCTACAGCAGCAAGGCGCCGACCTGGTGTTTGCGATGATCGACGGCGGGCGGCCGGGAGTTTCGCGCGTTTGCCGCGAGTTGCCGATCCGGCAGATCGGCAATGTGCTGGACTGGGTGCAGCGCGATCCAGCGGTGTTCGTGGCCTCGGCTGTGGCAGATTCCGGCCGGGGGCTGGCCCAGGCGGTCGACGATTTTGTACATGGCCGTGCGCGTGCCTCGACCCGCGTGGAATACGGTCTGTCGCAACCCGACTATGTGCGTCTGGTGGTATCGCCGGAGCTGCAGGCACGGTTCGGTGCCCAACTGGTCGTGTGGATGCAGCGTCTGGCGGCGGGCACGGTGCATATCGAGACCGACTTCAACGGGCCGGAGCTTTAGTCCCTCGGCGATGCGGCTACGTCAGCGGGCCGCGCCCAGCGTATCGGCCCAGATCGCCTGCGCCCAGGCGTATGCATACCGGGCCTCCAGTTCCGAACGCATCGCCGACACACCGCCCGAGCCGGCGACACTGCGGTTGGTTTTCTCGGCCGGCACAAAGGCGTGCACACTGGCGACATGGATCGCCTCGTGGGCGCTGACATGGCTGTAGCAGGTGTTGGTAAGCATCGGTTGCGGGTTGATCCCCAGGCCCTGCAGCTCGGCCACGATGGCGGCGGCAGCCACCTTGGCATGGCCATTGGCCATGTGGGCCTACTTGGGCATCAGCGGTGCTGCCCGGATCGCGTCGCCCAGCACGTGGATGTCGCGCGCCAGCGTCGAGGCGAAGGTCTGGAAATCGACGGCGCACCAGCGGCCATTGCTGTTGGCCAGCCCGCTGCGCACCGCGATGGCACCGGCCCGCATGGGCGGCAACACGGTGAGTACATCGGCTTTCACGGCATCTTGCAACTCCACCTGCATGGTCATGGTGCCGCCATCAACGGACTCCATGTGCCCGGCCCGGTACTCGACCATGCCCGGGTACAGTTCGGCCCAGGCACGGCGGAACAAGGTCGGCTTGAAACGATGTCGGGGTTGGCATCGAGTACCAGCACTTTGGCGCGTGGCTTGTGCTGGCGGCAGTAGGCAGCCACCAGGCTGGCGCGCTCGTAGGGTCCGGGTGGGCAGCGGTAGGGCGATTCAGGCACGGTGATGGCAAACACGCCTCCATCGGGCATGGCGGCGAGCTGGCAGTACAGCGCCAACGTTTCGTCGCCCGCCTTCCAGGCCTGCAACACCTGGCCGCTGGCATCGGCCGGCTCCAGCCCGGGCAGGACATCGAGCCGCAGCTCGACGCCGGGCTACAGCACCAGTTTGTCGTAGCGGATGGCGTTGCCACGCGCCAGTTGCACCGTCTTGCGGGCGATGTCGATGCTCTGTACGCTGTCGTGGACGACGGTCACGCCCTGTTGCACCTGCAGCGGGCGGTAGCTTTGGGTGACGCTGGCCAGTGGCAGTACACCCGCCACCACCAGGGTGGACATGGGGCAGGACAGGAACGCGGTGTTCGGCTCGACCCACACCACACCGAGCGTGTTGCCAGAGAAGGTCCGCAGGTAGTGCGCCGCCGTAGCCCCACCGACGCCGCCGCCCAGCACGACCACACGGGCGTGCCCGGTGTTTCGCGGGCCGGTGGCACGGGCCCCCAGCAAGGCAGCAGCACCGCCGCCCAGCAGGCTGTGGACCAGGGTGCGGCGGCGCATCGACCGCGCCTCAGCGCTGGCGCGCAAAGTAGCCGGCCAGCGCGCTGATCTGCGGCTCGCTGTAGCCGCGCGCCAACTGGTGCATCACCGTGGCCGGGCGGCTGCCGTCACGAAAGCCGCGCATGCGAGCCAGCAACTCTTCGCGGTCGGTACCGGCCAGGCGCGGTATGGCCGAGCCCGCCGGCGGTTTGCCATCGGTGCCATGGCAGGCAGCGCAGGTGGCGGCCAGGCTGCGCAGGTGCAGTGCCTCGGATGGCTGTGCAGCGGCAGGTGCGCTGGCAGCCATGGCGAGCAGTCCAATCACCAGAGTCCGGAGTCCAGGGCGTCGGTCAATCAGTGCTGGTTGCGGGTCGTACGGTGTCATCGGCCGGATTCTAGGCGGGCAGCCGGTCAGCGCCGCCAACGTGCCCCGGCTGCACGCTGACCGATACTGCCGCATGCTTTACGACCTGATTTGTTTTGACCTCGATGGAACGCTTGTAGACACCGCTGGCGAAATTGCCGAGGCCGTCAACCTGGCCCTGGAGGCGTATGGCATTGCGCGCCGCCCGGTACCCGAGATCGTGCTGCTGATCGGCAACGGCACGGCCGACTTGGTGCGGCGCCTGCGCGAGCGCCTGGTACAGGAGCAGCCGGCGCTGGCTGGCAGGGTGCCATGGCCGGAGCTGCTGACCACGCTGGGCCGCTGCTACGCCCAGACCACCGGCTCGCAGGCAAGACCCTATGCGGGCTGCGTACCGGCCCTGGCCGACCTGCACGCAGCGGGCCTGCGCCTGGCCTGCGTGACCAACAAGGAAATCCACCATGCCCGCGCGGTGTTGCGCAGGACCGAACTCGAGGCGTTTTTCGACCTCACCGTGGGCGGCGACTCGCTGCCTGAGAAAAAGCCCCACGCCAGCGTGCTGCGCCATGTGGCCCGTGTGTTGGGTGCGCCCCTGGATCGCTGCGCCCATGTGGGTGATTCGCTGACCGACGTGCAGGCCGCCCGCAATGCGGGTGTGGCCGCCTGGGCCGTGCCATACGGCTACAACGCGGGTCGGCCCATCTCCGATGCACAGCCGGACCGCATCTTCGAGAACCTGGGCGATGTCGCCCGGCATGTGCTGGCGCGGTCATGAAAACGGCGATGGCTGGCTTCGGCGCCAGACATGCACTGGCCAGGCAACTCGGGCTGCAGCTTCATGGCGAAACAAGGATGCTGTGCAGTTCGTCGTTGTCAACCGTTCGCGCCGCGCCAAAGCCGGCGACATGCCGTGCGGCGTGCACCTGCAGCGCGACAAAACGGAAGTCTCCCAGCTGGGTCATCGGCTGGGCTTGCGGGAACCGCGCCAGGTAGGCGTCCCGGCAGGCCTGCCAGCCCGTGCTGCCGGCATCGGGCGTGCTGGCCTTGGCGTCCAGCGTGACCCGTGGCAGCGCATGCACCGGCCCGCCGGGCACCTCGGGCTGCATGACCAGCAGAGACACCAGGGGCGATGCCACGAGGTTGCGGGTATGGGCAGCCAGGCCACTGACATGCAGGACCAGGCAGCCTTGCGTTGCATCCATCGCGAACGGCACCATCGACACCAGCGGCAGACCGTCCGCACCCAGCGTGCCGAGCGCGGCCACCCGGTGCCCGTGCAGCAACGCGCGTAACTCGCGCATCAGCCGCGGCTCATGCGCCATCACGGGTCCGGCGGAAGTGCTGCTGGTCGCGGAACTGGTTGGTAGCCTCGACCAGCGCGGCCTCGGTGCCGGGCTCAAACGCGGCGTGGCCGGCGTCTTCCACCACCTGCCAGCGGGCTTCGGGCCAGGCGTGGTGCAGGCGCCAGGCGGTGGCGGGCGGGCAGATGACGTCGTAGCGGCCCTGCACGATCACGGCCGGCAGATGGCGGATGCGGCCGATCTGGCGCAGCAGTTGGTCGGGCTCGAAAAAGCCGCGGTGGCGGAAGTAGTGGGCTTCGAGCCGCCCGATGCCCAGCGCAACCTCAGGGTTGTCGTATTTCTGCTGTACATCGGGGGCTGGCAGCAGCTGCAGGCAGCTGCCTTCGTAGCTGCTCCAGTGGCGCGCCGCCCGCAGGCTCTCGGCCGCATCGTCGCCGAACAGGCGCCTGCAATAGGCCGACAACAGATCGTGGCGCTCGGTCTCGGGAATCAGGCTTTCGAATTGCTCGCGCGCGTGCGGGAAGAACCAGCCCATGCCGTTCAGGAACCAGTCGATTTCGGCCTGGGTGCATAGAAAGATGCCGCGCAGCACGAAACCCAGGCTGGCCTGCGGGTGGGCCTGTCCGTAGGCCAGTGCGAGCGTGGAGCCCCATGAGCCGCCGAACACCAGCCACCGATCAATGCCCAGGAGCGTGCGCAACTGCTCGATGTCTGCCACCAGATGCTGCGTGGTGTTGTCGCGGCACTCGCCCAGCGGGGTGGACTTGCCCGCGCCGCGCTGGTCGAACAACACGATGCGGTAGTGCGCGGGGTCAAAGAACTGCCGGTGCCGCGGTGACGTGCCCGAGCCCGGCCCGCCGTGCAGGAACAGTACCGGCAGGCCCGCAGGGTTGCCGGATTCCTCCCAGTACAGGGTGTGGATGGCGTCTACCGGTAGCGTGCCGCTGCGATAGGGCTCGATCGGGGGATAGGGGGATGTTGCAGCGGTGGATGCCATGGAGGTTCGTGGTGGAAGGGGCTCAGCGGCCCATTGCAAGGTTACCCCAACAGCCCGCTCAGCTGCGCTTGCGGGCCTCGATCTCGCGTCGGACACGCTCGATTTCCTGCTGCTTCGCCAGCCGGGACCCCCAGGGCGCCGGTTTGTTGGCCCGCGCCTCCACCACCTCGCGGGCCAGCTTCAGCTTTTGTTCCAGTGCCTTCTGATGCTCCCGGGCTTCCCGCGCGCGGGCCGCTTCCTGGGCTTGTTGGCGCGCCAGTGCGCGCTCGGCGGCGATCGGGGTGGGACCTGCGGGCAGGCCGACCTGCGCCAGATAGCTGTCTGCCTTGTGCCAGACCTGCTGCAGAGCGAACTCCTTGACGAAGGGCAGGTTCAGCGCCTGGTACAGCGGCACCCAGGTTTCGGCACCGTCGACCTTGCGCCGCACCGACAACCTCGGGTTGAACTGGTACCAGCCTTGCGTCACACGCTGGAACAAGGCGCGGTTGTACACGTAGTCGCGCTCCACTTCGTTGCGCGCCAGCACGCCGCTCAGGTGCTGGCGCTTGTTGCGTTCGGGGCGCAATACGCGGGCCGGCAGGTGCTGCCAGGCCAGCAGGATGGCGTGCGTCTCGAAGGCCGCGTAATGTTGGCGCTGCAGGTGCGTGAAGCATCGCTTGAACAGCACCCACAGCGTCTGGAACAGAAAATACTCCGACAGATGGCGATCAATGCGGACCAAGCGCTCGCCGGTGTTTACATCCACGGCGCTTGGCGCCAGGCATTCGTACAGTCTGGCGAATGGCCCTTGCGAGAAAGCCGGGTCGCGAAACGCCTCGCGCAGGGCCCAGTGCAGCGGGTTGTAGCCAAAGTGGTCGGTCGCCTCGCGGTCGGCACCGCGTTCGACCAGGGCTTCGGCCAGGGCCACATTGCCGGCTGCGGCGGCCGCCATCAAAGGCGTCATGTTCATCGGCAAGCGGTGCTCCAGCCCATGCCGGTCACATTGGCGCAGCACCTCCCTGGCGTTGTGCGCAAAGTACAGCGCGTAGCTGCTGCGCCCCCGCCCGGCACGGTGGTCGTGGAATCCCTTGGCAGCGTCGAACCGGGCCTCCTGCACCAGCCAGGCCGCCAATACCGGCTCGTCGTGGCAGGTGGCGATGTCGTGCAGTTGCTGCTTGAGCTTGCTGCCGAGCGCCTGCTCGCGAAACACCTTGTGCAGCAGCTCTTCGGTGCGGGCCTGGTCGAACACCGGCCAGGGCACGGGCTGCTCCTTGAGGATGGAGCGGCGGATGGCGTCGGCCTGCTCCTGCTTGCCTTGCAACTCGAGCTTGCGCGCTTCGCGTTGCCAGTCCTCGTGTGACGACTGCCGCGCGGCGACCGCCACCTGGGCGCCTTCCGCCAGGCCCATGAGGGTGAACAGCGGATGCTGGGTATCGCTCTCGACCAGGTAGAGGTTGCGGATGGCGCGCGTGAGCGCCACGTACAGCGCGTTGACAAAGAACTTGTAGACCTCCAGCGACTTGTCGCTCTTGTCGCGCGCGCGCCGGTAGTCGAGTTGTTCGTGCGCCAGGTCGTGCTGGGCCACGCCCTCGACGATTTCGCTGAATTCGGCCCGGTGGTCAGACACAAAACGGTACAGCACGATGTTCTCGTATTCCAGCCCTTTCGCCTCGTGGATGGAAAACAGCAGCGGCGTCGCGAAATGCCGGCGCGCCTGGGCCTTGTCCTCGTCGCGCATGACCAGCACGGCAAACTGGGTGGACTGCCGCGTCTGGCGGTCGAGCTCACGCGTCAGCGCCTCCTTGTCTGGCATCAACTCGACGGCCCCGATATCGCCACCGACCGACTGGACCAGGAAATTGCTCTCGCGGTCGATCGAGCCGAAGCGGCAGTGCTTGATCTTGAGCAGCGTGTTGGCGACCTCGGTGGCCCGCTGGCCATTGCGGAAATTGGCCGCCAGCACCCGCAGCTGCTGGCGCTCTGCCAACGCCGGGTCGTGCCAGAACAGCTGCTTGACCTGTGACCATGAGAAGAAATTGGGGTGCACGATCTGGTTGGAATCGCCACACAGCAGAAACTGCCCCGGCTTCTTGAGGCTGCGCAGCACCAGCGCCAGCTGCACCGGCGTCATGTCCTGAACCTCGTCGATGACCACGAAGTCGTAGCGTGGCTGCGCCCGCGCCATCCATTGCCCGGCCACCAGGTTCAGGTCGAACAGCCCGGATTCGCCAAGCCAGGTGCGGTATCGCTCGAACAGCGCATACAGCGTGTCGCGCTGATCCGGCGCGAAGATCGACTGACGCACACCGAGTGCCGCGTATGCTGCGCGATCCAGGGTGCCATTGGCACCGGCCGTGAGCACCCCGCGGATTTCCTCGAAGGCCTGGTGCGCATCCACATCGCGGAAGTTTTGCTGTATGCGGGCAAACCAGCCGGCAAAATCACGCCAATGCGCCTCCCGGCCTGGTGGCACGTGGATGGACTCGACGAACTCCCGATAGGACAGGAACACCGCCTCTTGCGCAGGCGCCTCGAAGCCGCTGCCGTAATAGAGTTCGCGTGCGCTTTGCGCCAGGAAGGCCGAGTGCGTGACATACAGTACGTCGCCTTCGGCCGCCTTGAGCTTCTCCAGCGTCAGCGCGGTCTTGCCGCTGCCGGCGCTGCCGACGATCACCAGCGGCGCTGCCAGTGCATAGATGGCCTGCTGTGCATCGTCGAAGGAAATCGGCTTGTCCAGCAGGTGCACGGCCAGGTGCTGCGGGTGCAGGTAGCGCAGCGGCAAGGCTTCGCGGCTGGCCTCGGCCACATCGGCATCGGGAATCTTGACTTCGTCGATGGCGGCTCCGCGCAGGAATCGCGACTTGTCGTAGTCGTGGTTGGCTATGACCTCCAGCATCAGCGCGCACACCGTGTCGCCGTGGCGCACCAGCGAAAACAGCAGCCGGTTGCTGTCGTCCAGGCGCGCGCGGTAAAACTTGGCCTGGCCCAGGTTGGAGAGCTTCTTGACCTGCGCTGCGCGAAAGTCGCCCGCTGCGATGGCATCCGTCACCTTGCGGTAGGCTTTGGCAACGCGCGAGGTGTCCAGGCCGATGTATTCGAGGATTCTCATGGTGTGGCGCTACTTTATCCTGAGAGACACGACCTGCCGGGCCGGCCGACCAGGGGCCTCGTCTGGGGCCAGGCGCAGTCAGTCGATGCGCTGGTGGTAGTAGCGTGCCAGCACCTCGAAGGCCTGTTTGCGGGTCTTCTTGTCCTCGGCGATCAGGCCCTTGCGGTTGAAGCCCTGGTTGAACACGGTCTGGCGCCGCTCCGAGCGGAAGTCGTACAGCAGCCAGGGCGTCATGCCGCAGATGTAGGGCGCGCGCGACAGCCGCTCGATCTGCTGGGCGTAGACATGGGCCTGGCATTCCTCGGTGAAGAATTCGTCGACCCGGCCATGGTGCCCGGCCAGCGCGTCGGCGCCGGTCTCGCTGATGATCACCGGTTTGTCGGGCGCCGAGCCATTGAGCAGCCGGTCCAGCCCCGAGAAGTCTGGCTCGTACCAGCCGAAGTACTCGTTGACACCGATCACGTCGATGTGCTCGGTCAGGCGGTCTTCGATGCAAAACGTGTGCCGGTTGATCAGGCAAGCGGCGCCGACCAGCCGTGTCGGGTCTATCGCCCGGGCGGTCTCGGCCAGCTCGCGCATGAACGCCAGGCGGGCGTCGCTGTCCTCGTTTTCGTTGCCCACGCCCCACAGGATCACGCTGGCGCGGTTGCGGTCCCGGCGCACCAGCTCGCATAGCTGGTTGCGCGCGTCGGTCAGCGTGGCGGGGTTGGCGAAGTCGATGGCCCAGTAAACCGGGATCTCTTCCCACAGCAGGAAGCCGAGTTCGTCGGCGATACGCGCCACATGGGCGTGGTGCGGGTAGTGCGACAGGCGCAAGAAATTGCATCCCAGCGCGCGCGCATCGGCAAAGCGCTGGCGTACGTCGTGCTCGGCAGACACCTTGCCGAGCAGCACGTCGTCTTCATGCACGCAGATGCCCTTGAGGTATACGGGGTTGCCATTGAGCAGAATATGGTGGCCCAGAGCGCGGACCTCGCGCAGGCCCACCTGGTCCGTCCAGACATCGGCGCCCAGGCTGAAGCGCACGTCGTAGCGGTACGGGTCTGCGGGCGACCACAGGCGCGGCTGTGCCTCAAACTCCAGCCGGGCGCGGCCCGCAATGGCTTGCAAGGTGCAACGGACCCCCAAGCCAGGGATGTTCAGCTCGACCTCGGCGTCCACCGGGTCTGAAAGCGTCACGTCGGCGACCAGGCGGCGCAGGCTGCCATCGGGCACCAGTTGCACCGAGGCATCGCGAATGAACACTGCCGGCAGTTGCACCAAGGCCACTTCGCGGTAGATGCCACCGTGGTTGAACCAGTCGAAGTGCTTCATCGGCACGCGATGGCGCTCGCGCCGGTTGTCGACCTGGATCTGCAGACGGTTCGGCCCGTCCTGCAGATGGGCTGTCAGCTCGACGCAGAACGGCGTCGAGCCGCCCTGGTGCGTGCCCAGGAAATGGCCGTTGAGGAACACCCGCGCCTGGTAGTTGGCAGCACCCACGCACAGCCAGCTGCGCGGCTGCGCCGGGTCGGCAATGTGCTGCAGCACGCGGGTGTACCAGGCGGCGCCTTCGAAGTACCGCCACTCCGGCCGCAGCATCGACCAGCACGATGGCAGGTCCACTACCTGCCCCTGGCCGGCATCGTAGTCGCGCGGCTTGGGCCAGTCTGGCGCTGGCAGCGGCGTATCGGCGTACCACTTCTGGCGCAGGCCCTCGTCGAACAGGTCGAGCGTGAAGTGCCAGGGGCCGTCCAACCGCTGGTGCGAGCGGACCGACCAGTCGAGCAAGGTGTCGGCGTCGATCAGCGGCTGTGCCGTGGCCTGCGCGTAGTCCTCGTCGTGCAGATGCGCAAACGGGTCGATGGAGGGTCCTGTGCTCATGGTGCAGTGGGTCTGCCGGATGCTGGCTGGCAATAACCGATACCGATGCTGCTGCGGAACCGCCAGGGCTTGTCGGCCGGCGACCACCCTGGCCACAAGCATTCGGCGATCATGGCGATGGCGATCCAGCGAAACCAGGTCGCAAAGGTGTTCGAGAGGCCCTGCGGCTCTGCGTAGCCCTGCACCCAGCCATCCTGGCGCCGCGGTGGAATGCCTGGCCCGTCACGCACATCGGCAAAGCCGCCGTCGGCATTCTGAAACGCCAGTAATTCGGGCAGCAACGCGCGCAGCCATTGCCGGATCTCGCCGCGACGGTGGTCGATCTGCCAGTGCGCGTGCACCAGCAGATCCACCAGGTCGACATCGATGCAGGCGCTGTGTACCCGGGGTGGCTGGGTCAGACAGTAGTCAACGGCTCGGTCCTGAAAGGGCAGGCTGCGCCCGGCCGCGTACCACAGGTGGTAGTTGTGCATGGAGCCCGCCATGGCATGCAACAGGCGCAGCGGATCGGCATGCTGGCCCACGCCCCAGAACCCGGTCGAGGGTTCCTGCAGGCGGTCGTGCCAGTCAAAAAGGATGTCCTTCGCTCGGCGCACCGTGGCCTGGGTGGCTGCATCGCCGGACTGCTGCAGCGCAAGCAGGAAGCTGCCCAGGTTGACGATGTTGTTGCCCTCCAGCCAGGGGTCGCGCAAGTCCCGCTCGGCCAGCCAGGCCTTGAGGTGCAGCGGGTCAAGCAGCGGCCGTACAAAATCGAGCTGCGGCCGAAGACCCGGCGCCAGGCTGTCGATGGCGGCCAGGCTGTAGTTCGTGACATGGAAGTCGATGTAGCCCCAGGTCTCCGCCAGGTCGGGCTTCTTGAATACCGCGTCGTTGTGCATGCCCTGGATCCGGAACACGCCATCGGCGTGGCGCTGGGCGAGCAGCCAGGTGACCAAAGTGCGGGCCTGCGGGCTTTCCAGTGGGCTCAGATCGCCAAGCAGTGCGCGCGCCAGGGTGCCGTTGTAGGTGCCAGGCAGCAGCATTCCGGGCCAACGCACGGGATCGTGTGCCGCACTGACGCGCAGCACACCCGCTGGTTGCCCCTCGGCCTGCATCGAGGTCAGCCAATTCAGGGTGCGGGTACGGGCGCTGGCGATGGCAGCCTGTACGGGAGTATCGGCCAAGGTGGCGTGGCGGATCGGTTCCAAGGTCGGCAATGGCATGGTAGGGTGCAAGTGGATCAGCCCTTGACCGCTCCGGCGGTCATGCCGGACATGACGCGTCGCTGGGCGATCAGGAAGAACAAGGTGACGGGGATGGTGATCAGCACCGACAGGGCCATGATGCCCTGGAAGTTGACGCCGAGTTCGCCGTTGAGGTTCATCAGCGCCACCGGCAGCGTATAGGTATCGGGCGAGCGCGACACCACCATCACCGGCAGCCACTGCGCCCAATTCAGCAGGAACGTGATGATCGCTGCGGTGGCCACCACCGGCATGGCCATCGGCATCACGACCGAGAACAGGATCTGTGCCTCGTTGGCGCCATCGATCACGGCCGCCTCGATGATCGACTTCGGGATGGTCTGGAAGAACTGCTCGAGCAGGAAGAACTGGATCGGGCCCAGGGCCAGGAATAACACGATGCCGCTGTAGCTGCCCAGCAACCCGAGCTTGAACATCACGATATAGACCGGAATCACGAGAAGCATGTAGGGGTACATGATGGTGACCATGAAGCCCGCGCGCAGCAGCCGGAAAGCCCAAAAGTGGGGCCGGCGCACCAACGCATACGCGCCGAGTGCCGTGACCAGCACGCCCAGCACCGTCGAGGCGCCGGTGATCACCAGCGAGTTCAGGGCGTAGCGCCACAGCGGTGTGCCGCCGACCATGGCAATCTCGCGCAGGACGTCGAGCGACAGTGTCTCCGGCCAGGGGCGCAGCGGTGAGGCCAGGATCGCCTTGCTGGTGCGAAACGCGCTGACCAGCATCCAGTAGTAGGGATACAGGCATACAAAACTGACCAGACCGGCAACGCCCCAGGCCAGGATCTTTTGCCAGCGTGCGGGGTGATGCATCTCAGGTCAGCTTTCCGCGGGCCTGCATGTGCATCAGGCCCACTGCCAGCACGATGACAATGGCAAACAGCACGGTTGCCATGGCGGTGGCCTCGCCGTAGCGCCCCTGGTCGAACAGCTGGTAGGCGTAGTAGCTCAGGAAGTTGGTGGAGTCGTTGGGGCCGCCCTTGGTCATGACGGCCACCACGGTGAAGGTCTTGAGGTACTGGATCAGCGCGTACACGCTGTTGACCAGCAGCGCCGGGCGCAGCTGGGGCAGCACCACATGCCAGAACTTCTGCAACGCTGTGGCGCCGTCGATGTCGGCCGCTTCCATTTGCCCCTTGTCGCACAGCGCCAGATTGGCCAGGAAGATCACCACATAGAAGCCCAGGTGGTGCCACAACTCGGCCACCAGCACCGCCTGCAGTACGGTGGAGGTCGAGGCCAGGCCTCCGAAGGTGGGCAGGTGCAGCTCGGCCAGCGCAATATTGATTGCACCGAAGCTCTGGTCGAAGAGCCAGCGCCAGACCACGTAGCCGGCGATGTCGGGCGTCACCACTGGCAGGAATACCGCCAACTTGAAGAAGGTGCGGCCCCGGCCGACCAGGGCCGAGTTCAGCAGCAACGCATACAGCAACGCCAGCACGATGGTGCTGGTGACGGCCAGAAATGTGTAGAGCAGGGTTCGCCACAGCGATGCCACGAACACCGGGTCGGCGAAGATGGCCAGGTAGTTGGCAAAGCCGACCCAGGTCGGGCTGGGTTTGAGTGCACTGGAAGACAGCGTGAATGAGGTCTGGATCGACAACACGATCGGCCAGACTCCAAACACGGCGGTCAGAGCCGCGAAAGGCAGTACGAACAGCCAGAAAACGCCGATCGCCGGCGCTCGCGGAGTCTGCAGCGCGGCAACGGCCATCACAGGGCCTGACCCGACGCGCGGTCGAACAGGTGGATGGCCTCGGGCGCCAGGCGCACCGTCAGCGCAGTGCCGGGTGGGTGCTGGAACTGTGCGTTGCATCGGGCCACGAGTTCGGCATCACCGACCTGGAAGGTGACCAGGGTCTCGGCGCCTAGCGGCTCGGTGATGACCACCCGTGCTGGCAGCGCGATGCCGGGCAACTCGCCCAGGCCGATTGCCTCGGGACGGATGCCGAAGGTGTGCGTGGTTGCCGCACCCGCGCGGTGCACCAGGGCCGGCGGCAGAGGCACGGCGGCGTCGCCCAGCAGCGCCTGACCACCCTCGATACGGCAGGGCACCAGGTTCATCGGTGGCGAGCCGGTGAAGGCCGCTACAAATACCGCCGCGGGCGTGTTGTAGATCTGTTGCGGCGTGGCGTATTGCACCTTGTGGCCCGCGCGGAGCACCGCGATGCGGTCGGCCAGCGTCATCGCCTCGACCTGGTCGTGCGTGACATAGATGATGGTCGCGCCCAGGCGCTGGTGCAGCTTCTTGATCTCGGTGCGCATCTCTGCGCGCAACTGCGCGTCGAGGTTGGACAGGGGCTCGTCGAACAGGAACACCTTGGGCTGGCGCACGATGGCGCGCCCGATCGCCACGCGCTGGCGCTGGCCGCCCGAGAGCGAGGCCGGTCGGCGCTCCAGCATGTGGTCGATGCGCAGCAGCCGGGCGGCGTCCATCACGCGGCTGCGGATCTCGGCCTCCGGCGTCTTGCGCAGGCGCAGGCCGAAGGCCATGTTGTCGTACAGGGACTTGTGCGGATACAGCGCATAGTCCTGGAACACCATGGCGATGTCACGGTTGCGCGGGTGCACGTCGTTGACACGCTGGCCGTCGATCAGCACGTCGCCGCTGCTGATGTCCTCCAGCCCGGCGATCATGCGCAGCAGCGTGCTCTTGCCGCAGCCGGACGGCCCCACAAAGACAGCCATCTCGCCATGGCTGATCTGCAGGTCGATGCCGTGGATGACGGTGGCCTTGCCGTCGTACGACTTGGTGACCTGCCGCAGTTCGACGCTCGCCATGCGCTGGAGGCTGCTTTTACTTCTTGGCAGCGGCCAGCTTGACCTGCAGCTCGCGCATTTCGCCGGCGGTCTCGGCGATGAACGCCTTCCAGTTGGCCGGCGGCTTGACCAGCGCGCCCATCAGCTTGCGGTGGTAGGCTGCCTCGAGCTCGGGGTACCACGGGTGGACCGATTCGGGAAAGTCGTAGGCCGACAGGTTGTGGTTGGCCATCGCGAAGTACTTCTGGCGCTCTGACAGGGCCGACAGGTCGAGGTCTTTGCGCACACCTGAGCCGACGTTGTCCAGCGACGCCTGCTGCCCCTGCTTGCCCAGCATGAACTTCGCGAACTCGACCGCGATGGCCTTGTTGGGGGAGTTCTCGGGCACGGCTACGCCGCGCATTCCGCCGATGACCACCGAGTTCTTGCGGCCGTCGAACGCAGGCCAGGGGCCGACCAGGAAGTCGCCGTTGAGCACGGCAGCGCCGTCCCATTTCTTGACATTCCAGTCGCCGACCCGGAACATGCCGGCCCTGCCGCCCTCGATGATCTGGTACATCTCGCCAAAGGAGTGGTTGATCGTGTCGGGTGCCATGTAGCGGTACTCGGTGTAGGCTTTGAGCACTTCCTCCAGCACCTTGGCGCGGGCCGGTTCGTCGATCACCACCTTGCCGCTGGCGTCGACCAGCGTGTTGCGCAGCCCCGAGCCGAACATGAACAGGTCGATCATGTGAATCAGGTCGCGCGGCTTGGCTGCCTGCAGGGCCATGCCGAAGGTGTTTGCCTTGCCGTCGCCATCGGGGTCGTTGTCGCGGAACTTGACTGCCACCCGCTGCACATCGGACCAGGTGGCCGGGAACTTCTCGCCCACCTTGTCGAGCCAGCTCTTGCGCACGCCAAAGCCCATCTGCACGCGCTGAATCGGCAGGATGATCATCTTCGGGCCATGGGTGGCCACCCGCAGGTCGTCGTCACTCAGAAAGGCCTTGTCGGCGACGCTGGCGAGGACTGGCTTGAGGTCCATCAGCTTGCCGGTCTGGTCAGAGACGCGGATCACCCGCTCGTAGTTGTTGAACAGCAAGTCGGGAGCGGTGTCGGTATTGAGGGCCGAGATCGAGCGGCCGAACCACTGGTCGGTCGGGTAGCTGATCGACTTGACGATGACGCCGGGTCGCCCCTTGGCAAACTCGGCGCCCATGGCCTGGAACCATTTGATGCCGTTGTCTCCGAGGTCGTGCCAGACGACGATCTCTTGGGCCAGGGCCTGGCCCATGGCCAGGACGGTGGCCGCCGCGGCCGCGAGGGCCTGAAGGGTTTTGCGGATGCGCATGGGTGTCTCCGTTGGTAAGTTACAGGGAAAGACGCGAGGGAAAACGTTTTCCCAAATTCTGACTGCGAGGCCGATAATGCGCAATTCGCGTAATCCCTAATATGGCCCGAACACCGAATCCAGCCCCTGCGTCCGACCCTGCTGCCGTGCTGCCTGGGCTGGTGTCCACCCCGCGCGACAAGGTGTCGATTTCTGCGGTAGCAGCGCACGCTGGGGTGTCGATCGCTACTGTGTCGCGGGTGGTCAACGGGGTCATCAACAAGGCCTCGGCAGACACGACCGCCCGGGTACAGGCCGCCATCGCCGCGCTGGGCTACCGGCCCACCGGCGCTGGTCGCGCCTTGCGCAGCGGTCAAAGCCGCCTGGTCGCCGTGCTGGCGGCCAACATGGCCAACCCGACCATGCCGGCGATCGTGGCAGCGGCTGAAGTGGCCTTGCGCGGGGCTGGCTACGTGATGGTGCTGTGCGACACGCACGAGCGCCCCGAGTTGCAGGACGAATACCTGCTGGAGATGCGCTCGCACTACGCGCGAGGGCTGGTTCTGCTGGGCGCGGTGGACAGCCCGGTGCTGCGCGACTTCGTACGCGGCGGCGAACCGCTGGTGTTCGTCAACCGTCGCTCACCGGTGCAGGCCGAATCGCAGCCCTATGTCGGCATCGACAACCGTGGTGCCGGCGCCGAGGTGGCGCAATGGATGGCGGGCCAGGGCTGGAATGATGTGGCATTGATCCACGGCAACCTGACGTCGTCGGCCACGGCCGAACGCGTGGCCGGCTTTCGGGCGGCATTGGTTGCACAAGGTATTCGCCTGCCTGCTGGCCGGGTGCAGCCGGCCGGCGGCCTGGAACACCTGCAGATCGGCTACCAGGGCATGGGGCGCCTGCTCCAGCGCAAAAAGCCACCCCAGGCGGTGTTCTGCACCAGCGACCTGATCGCCTACGGTGCCCAGCGCTGCGCGCGCGAGGCCGGGCTGCAGGTGGGCCGCGACTTGGTGCTGGTCGGTTTTGACGACAGCCCGATGAACACCTGGGTCGCGCCCTGGCTGCACGCGGTGCGGGTGCCGTATGCCGCCTATGGCGAAGCCATCGTGCGCGCGTTGGCAGAACCAGGTGCCCCGCCCATCATCTTGCGCCACGAATTGGTGATCCGGCCCTGGGGCGACGCATCCCGCTGAACTGGACAGAGGCGAACCCTTGCCGGCGAGGCCGTGCTGATGCATGACTGCGATGCATGACTGCGATGCTGACCGGACGCATCGCGGCACTTGCGGTCGGCGTAATATCTTGCTTGGCAGTTGTCGATCCACAGGGCTAAAGCCGGAGATCGCCTTCACGGTAATCACTGATGCCGCCAATCCACCATCGCTGGCGCAGGACCCGGAATGCCCGACACGGAAGCCACCGCCCGCATCAAGATCAATCACCTGCTCGAAGCGGCTGGCTGGCGTTTTTTTGCGGATGGCACTGCGCCCGCCAACATCCGCCTTGAACCCGGCGTCACGATCAAGTCGACCGACCTGGACGCGCTCGGCGCCAACTTCGAGAAGAGCACAAAGGGCTTCGTCGACTTTCTCTTGCTCGATGCCAATGGCTTTCCGCTGCGGGTGCTCGAAGCCAAAGCCGAAGACAAGAATCCGCTCGTCGGCAAAGAGCCGGCGCGCAAATACGCCAAGTCCCAGACCTGCCGCTTCGTCATTCTCTCCAATGGCAACCTGCACTATTTCTGGGACCTCGAACGCGGCAGCCCCTACGTCGTCACCTCGTTCCCGACGCCGGACTCGGTCACCGGCGACCAGAAAGTCAGGCCCAATCCGCTGCGTCTGATCGAAGAGCAGGTCGGCGACAACGCGCCGCACAACAGCACGTACTTTGTACCCACCAGTTCGGTCTTCAGCAATCGCGGAATGAGCCACAGCGCGACGCCGATGCTGGCCATCGAACACCAGCCGTAGGCCACCAGATTCAGGCGAAGGGGCCGTATGCGGCCGAAGGTGAGCCAGGCATGTCAGATGCCCTTGTTCTGCACGGGAGTCTTCAGCTCACTCCTGAGCGCGGCAACCTCCAGCTGCAGCTGCTGCAGCAGCTTCGCCAGCTGCTGCTGATCGGCATGCTGGTCGTCTTTCTCTTGCTGGTGATCTTCATCGTGCATCGACTGCACGGCATTGACGATCACCGCGATGAACAGATTCAGCATGGTGAAGGTGGCGATCAATATGAAGGGCACAAAGAAGGCCCAGGCATAGGGAAACTCCGCCATCACCGGCCGGGCAATACCCATGGACCAGCTCTCCAGGGTCATGATCTGGAACAAGGTGTACAGCGACGCCCCCAGGCTGCCAAACCAGTCCGGAAAGGCCTCGCCGAACAACTTGGTGGCCATCACTGCAGCCACGTAGTACACCAGCGACAGCACCATGGCGATGGACAGCATGCCGTTCAGAGACTTGACCAGGGCGCCGACGATCTTGCGCATCGAAGGCACGAAGGTGAGCACGCGCAGCACCCGCAACACCCTGAGCGCCCGCAAGACCGAGAAGGGCCCGCTGGCGGGCAGCAAGGCGATGCCGACGACGATGAAGTCGAACACGCTCCAGGCATCCTTGAAAAAGGCCAGCCGGTGGGCGTAGAGGCGCAAGGCGATTTCCACCACGAACACGGTCAATATGGCCTTGTCCAACAGCTTGATACCGCCGCCCACCGTCGCCATCACGACCGGCATGGTCTCCAGCCCGAGCGTGACGGCATTCAAGAGAATCAGCGCCAGCAGAATGCGCTGCACCAGGCCATTCTCGACAAAGCCGGTGACGCGCTGCCGTACGGACGGCGCGGCCGCGGTTTCGTTGCTGCTCATGCTGCACCCAAGAAAAATTTTGAAAGGTCAGTGGTCTTCATGGCGCCCCCGGACTCTGCATCTCGGCCGAGTTCAGCATGCGCTTGCCAGGCCTGCCTTCCCGAACTGCGCGCAGCAGCACGGCTGGTCGTTCCAACCGCATGGGACCAAGTATCGCACCCCAAACCGTCCTGATAAAACGAAAACGGGTTTTCCCTGAATGGATCGTCTGAATTCCCAAGAATTTGCGCCCATCCGTCTCCAACTACGCACCGGGCTGCCTCTGAACACAGCCCTATCCCGGCGCAGTCATCGCGACCCATTGCCCATTGCGGCAAATTCACCAAGTATTGCGCTGATCGACGGGGTACTCGGGCGGTGATCGACTGGTTACGTCCCAATCCGGCTCTGCCTCAACACCTTTCCCCTGTTCCTGCGATTCCTGCGCACGCGCAGCTTCGCCTTAAGTACGCGAATCTTCTCTTCCAGAATGGCCGCTCCATCGAAGTTGACAAGGTGTTCCGGGCGCTGCGGCAAGTTTGGCGTGACAGCGAGCAATTTGTCCAATTACCTGGCCGACTACGTTGGCTGAGATCTGCCAATGTTTATGTACCGCATACGGTACAGGCCACCAGCGGATCGGACTACGGCAATCGGGCGACGGCGCGCGTTCAAGAGTTCGGCAATTCGCTCGTTCCATTCAGGCAGCAAGAGTTCGGGTTCCATGAACTTAGGCCTGGGCTTCGGTTTGCAGCAATTGTCTCTTTCGGGCACAACGGACCGTTCCTACGTCCCGTGACCGCCCATAGATCTAACGCCGATGAATAGTGCTATGGCTGAAGACCTAGATTCAGTCGCCCTGTACGGGATGGCTCTTGGATTTGAGATTCGCCGACGCACCGTACTCGTCGAAGGGACCTCCGACGTTGCCCTTTTCGAAACGGCAGCTCGCTTGGAACTGGGCGCTTCTGGTATCGAACTATTGGGCGGAGATCTGGCCTTCGTGGCGGCCGGTGCGTGCGAGCTGCTGCAGTTCGTAGCGTTGCTGTCCCTGGTCAACGAACTCCTCACCCCGCGTCAGCATGAATTACACCGTGCGTGCAAGTTTATGGCTGACGTTGAGCTGTCTTCCGCGAAGTGAAGCAGACGAGTGCGCCTGCCCTCAACCGAGAGCGTTGCCCGTCTCGGGCCGCCAGCATCGACTGGCCGAAGGCAGCAATCTTGGCGCAGCGTCAGAGCAGGACTTCCAGGCCCTTCCTGTCCAAAAGGTTCAAGAGCTTCAGCGACGGTCCGCTGGGCTGTTTTTCACCGATTTCCCACTGACGGACAGTCGAGACGCTCGTGTTGAGCACCGTGGCCAGAACGGCCTGGCTGAGCTTGTGTCGTGCGCGAAGGGCGCGAATCTTCGCGCTTGAGTACGTAGGTACGGGCTCCAAGCAAAGCGCGCCATAGCTCTGCATCGTTCGCATGTCGATGAAGCCGGCGGCGTGGACATCATGCGCCGTCTCATGGACTGCATCAAGAATGCTGCTTCCGGCCTTGGCTCTGGTTGTCATGGCAATTCTCCCTCAATGCATCGCGGTCGACATGCTCGTCGAGTTGGCCAGGGCTGAGCCGCAAAAGGTCGGCAGCCAATCGCTGCAGCGCTTCGACTTCACCCCCGGTGACATTTGAGCGTTCGTTCTTCTCGAACCCAAAGACGAAGAACCAACGGCCTGCTCTGTTTGTCGCCACCAGGGTGCGAGCGCTAGCGCTCTTGCCGCGCCCTGGCGTGGCGACGCGCTTCTTCAAGACGCCACCGCCCAAGTCAGCGTCAATCAGGCCACTGACCCTCTCGACCACCGCCACGCAGAGCGCCGATTCGGTCAACTCCGTGTTACGCATCCAGCGCGCGAACTGACGTGTTGTGAAGACTCGGCGAATGAACAGACGATATCACTCGGTGTCTCACTTATGGCAAGAACGCTGACGATCAGCGTCGGCTGTCAGACTACCAATCTCCTTGGATGTAGGTCTGCAAGGGGTCGGAGGCAGTCAGTTGGCTTCCGGTGGCCACGGTCCACGGCGGGTCGTAAACAGGTGAAATGCATTGACTTTCAGTTACGACAAGGGGTCGACAGCGCACAAGTAACGGCCTGTTTCCAAACCGAAAGTCGAACCGGGCGAGTTCAAGGATTGCCTTGCACCCCCCGCGGCCGTTCCCCCCCGCCAAGCCCCCGGCTGTACCAAAGCAAACCCGCCGCCACCAAAGACGCCCCCATCACGATATACCCGACCACCTCAAAATTCTCGACCGTGTTATCTGCACGAATCATCACGATGTGCCCGGCAATGACGGAAGCGATGCCCCCAGACAGTTGCTGGACGGACGCGCTGATGGCGTTGAACGACCCCCGCTGGGTCGGTGTGGGCACCGAGGACACCATTGCCCGAAACGGCACCATGCGGGAGAAGATGCCGACGAACATGATGGTATTGACCACCACGATGACCGGCAGCGAGACCGGGCCCAGGTGCGTGAAGATCAGCACCATCACGATCGACAACGCCGTGCCAAACGTGAACACCCGCAAGGGGCCGAATGCGTCGGAGGCCTTGCCGATCAAGGGGCCGAAGACGATGGTGCACAAGCCGGTGATCAGATAGATCGTCGGCAGATCGTCCAGGCCGATGCCCAGGTTGCCGACGATGTAGGCGCTGCTGAAAGGCATCAGCATGAACCCGCCGGTGGATACCAGCGCCGTGATTGCAAAGGCAAGCAGGTAGCGCGACTCGGTCAAGGTGTGCAACAGATGCATCCAGGCGCTGTGCTCCTGAGGCAGTGCCAGATGGTCGGTGACGGGTTTCAACTGCCACGCCACCACCAACCCGCCGAGCAGGCCCAGCGCGGCCATCGCCAGGAAGGGCATATGCCAATGCCATTGGTGCGACAGGTACAAGCCGATGGGGATGCCCAGCACCTGGCTGGCCGCAAAGGCGGTCTGGATCAAGCCCATCACGCGGCCACGCTGCTGCGGTGCAAAAAGGTCGGTCGCAATGGCCAGCACCACCGAGCCGATCACACCACCAAACAGCCCCGTGGCGATGCGCGCCATCAATAAGGCCTCGAAGCTTTGCGCCAACCCGCACCACAAGGTGCCAAGAACAAAGCCGGTGTAGAAAAACAGCAGCAGCTGCTTGCGGTCGTACCGGTCCGCAAAACCGGCCGTGAGCAAGCCCGCTGCGCCCGCGCTGAACGCATAGGCAGACACCACCAGCCCGAACTGGCTGGCGCTCATGTCCAGTGCCGGCATGATCACCGCGCCCAGCGGTGCCATCAGCATGAAGTCCAGAATGACGGCGAACTGCAGAAACGCGAGCATGCCGACCACCCTCTTCTGGTAGCCGGAGAACTTCAAGGACACGATCGTGGTGTCCGGTGCGGTAGTGGGGTTCATCGTTTCGTTTTAAGTTGGCCGAGCTCAGGAAGTCTGAGCGGATGTTGAAAAGCGCGCGCTTCGATGGGCCCAGAAAAGCGGCTACAGGAACCCTGTCGCAACAACGCCCAGCAGACACACCACGCCCGCGATCCAGACCACGACCGCCACGCCGCAGGCGTCGGCCATGAAGCCTGCGCGCGCGTTGCCGATGAGCGGGCCGGTCAGATAACGGAGCATCGCGATGCCGGTCAGGCGCGCCTTACCCAGCTGGCGGGTTTTTACGCGCTGCTTCGCGCAGCATGAACAGATAAAGCCCCTCGACTTTGTCACGCGCCCACGGCGTCTTGCGAAGAAACTTCAGGCTCGAGTTGACGCTGGGGTCGTGCGCGAAGCAGCGCAGCGGTATGCGTACCGCCAGTTCGGCCCACCCGTAGTGGGCGTCCAGGGCGCGAACAATCGCCTCCAGTGTCATGCCGTGCAGGCGGTTGCGCGGCTGGGCAGGCAGGGGTGGGGCGTCTTGCATGGGTCGATTTTGCCCGTCCGACAGCGGGCCTGGGGCCGCCCCTGCCCGATCATCCAGCGTCACGCGCTGGCGATCCGGTCTTGAAGCGCAGCACGCCCGTTGCCAGCGCCGTCCCCAGCACCACCACCGCGCCGCACATCAGCATCCACACGGTGAGCTTTTCCCCCAGCAGCAGCGTGCCATACAGAATTGCAAACACCGGAATCAAGAAGGTCACTGTGGTTGCGCGTGATGGCCCCAGTTGGGCGATCAGGCGGAAGTACAGGATGTAGGCGACGCCGGTACACACCACGCCCAGCGCCAGCAGGGCCAGCCAGGACACGGTGCCTGGCATCTTCGCTGGCCAGAACCACGCGGTGGGCAAGGCCAGCGCCAGCGCTGCGCCGAGTTGGCTACCCGCCGCCGAAGCCAGTGGATGCACGCCGACGAGGTATTTCTTGGTGAAGCTGGCGGCAAAACCGTAGCAGACGGCTGCCACCAGGCAGGCCATCACCGCCCAGCCGCTGCCACCGACATTGAAACTCGCCGAGTCCTTGGACAGCAACGCAATGCCCGCAAAACCTATCGCCAGACCGACCACGCGCGAGGGGCTGGGACGGTCCCGGAGCCAGCCCCAGGCGATCAACGCAGCGAACAACGGTACGGTGGCATTGAGGATGCCCGCCAGGCCGGTGCTGATCGAGGTGACCGCATAGGCAAACAGCGCAAAAGGCAGGGCCGAGTTCAAAATGCCGAAGAACAGCACCCGCGCGGCATTGCGCCGCAGCGAACCCCAGTGCCCGCTGAACCACAGCAGAGGCAACAGCACCAGCGCGCCGATGGTGACCCGCACGCCCGCAGTGGCCACCACACCGAACTCGGCGCCGCCCAGGCGCATGAACAGGAAGGACGAGCCCCAGATGGCGGCCAGTGCCAGGTACTCCAGGACGACGGTGTGTGATGTCATGCAGTCAATTCCAATTCGCTGTCGGGTCGCGTGCCGGATTCCAGCGCCAGCAAGGCGGCCTTTCGGCCCAGACCCGCCGCGTAACCGGTGAGCGATCCGTCGGCACCGAGAACCCGGTGGCAGGGCACGATGATACCCAGCGGGTTGCGGCCAACGGCGGTACCGACGGCACGCACCGCCGTAGGCCGATTGAGCGCGCCGCTCAGCGTACCGTAGGTGGTGCACACGCCGTAGGGAATGTGCAGCAGCGCCTGCCACACCGATAGCTGGAACAGAGTGCCGCCGCGCAGGTCCAGCGGCAGCTCGAACTGCGTGCGTGTGCCGTCGAAGTACGCCTGCAGTTGCCCTGCGGCCTGTTGCAGCAGGGGGTCGTCGTCGCGTTCGGGCCAGTCTTTCCAGGCGGGCTGGTGTTTCTGGTCATCGAACCACAGGCCGGCCAAGCCGAGGTCGGTGGCGGCCAGCACGAGTGGGCCCAGCAGGCTTTCGACATGTGTCTTGCGGATGTCGGGGGCAAATTTCATGGAGTGACTCTCTTCCTTGTGGGGGTGGCGGGCAGGCTGCTCCAGGCCCGCAGCACTGCGTAGCTGCGCCAGGGGCGCCATGCAGCCGATCGTTCCTCGGCAGCGCGGGCAGGGTGGAGCTGCCCCTGCACCCCCAGCGCCTTGTGCAGCGCCACGTCGCCGGCTGGAAAGGCATCGGGCCAGCGCAGCGCGCGCATGGCGATGTACTGGGCGGTCCAGTCGCCGATGCCGGGGAGAGCCTTCAGTGCGGCGATGGTCGACGGCACATCGGCACTGGCGCTGAGCCGCAGAGCGCCAGCCGCAACCGCCTGTGCCAGCGCCTGGATGGCACGCTGGCGCTGCCGGACGATACCCAAGGCGCCCAGCGCATCTGCGCTGGCCTGCACCAGGGCGGCCGGCAACGGAAACAGGCGCGACAGTTCTGACAGCGGGGTGACCACCGGTTCGCCAAAACGATCTACCAGACGCTGCGCCAGCGTGCGTGCAGCGGCCACCGTGGTCTGCTGGCCGAGCACGGCGCGCACCGCCAGTTCGAAGCCGTCAAAGCAGCCCGGCACACGCAGGCCGTCGCCCTCCGGAAAGTGCACCTGCAGTACCGCATGGATGGCCGACGGCTCGGCATCCAGGTCGAAGGCCTGGCGCACTCGGCGGATCACGGCGGGCAACACCTCGCGCAGACCGTCGCTGACCTGCAGCACCAGCTGCGCATGGGCGGGGTCGAACTGCGCCTGCAGCCAACCAGTATGGATACGGCCGCCGCCGTGAAGGCGCAGCGTGCGCGCAAAGCGCCAGTTGGTGGCGCCGGGTGTCACCAGTTCCACTGCATGTGCCTGGCGCCGCCGCAGAAAGTCGCCCAGCGCCTGCAGATCGTAGGGAGGCCTGTAGCCGAGCCGCACGGTGGTGCCAGCGCCGGCCGGCCCGTTGCCGGTGCGGCGCAGCTGCGTCGGGCTCAGGTGGTAATGCGCCACAAAAGCACCGTTGAAGCGCCGCACGCTGGCAAACCCGCTGCACAGGGCGACCTGCGTCATCGGCAGCGCGGTGTCGGCCAGCAACTGCTTGGCGGTGAGCAGGCGGCGCGTCTGCAGGTACTGCATCGGCGTGACGCCGAACGCGGCCTCGAAGATGCGCCGCAGATGTCGGTCGCTTACACCCAATCGGTCGGCCAGTGCCTGCACCGACAGATCGGTGTCGACCCAGGCGTCCGGGTCGTCCAGCAGGCGCGCCGCCTGCTGCGCCAGGATGCCCGACGCATCCTGGATCGACCAGTGCACCGTGCCCGGCGCCAGCTCGGGCCGACACCGCAGGCAGGGGCGAAAACCCGCGCTCTCGGCGCGAGCCGCGTGGGCGAAAAAGCGGCAGTTCTCGCGCTTGGGCGTGCGCACGCCGCACACCGGGCGACAGTAGATGCCGGTGGAGGTGACCCCCGTGAAAAAGCGGCCGTCGAAACGGGCGTCGCGGGCTTTCAGGGCCAAGTAGCAGGCGTCTTGTTCAGCGCGGGAGGGGGTGTCGTCCATGGGGCGCATGGTACGCGGTGGGTCGGGAACGACTGGCCGTTTTCGGACATGATCATCTGCAGGAACGCAGCCGCAGCCGCAGTATGCGTCCAAGGAAGCACTGCAGTCGGCCAACCAGGCGTTGACGACCTCGAAAGATGAGATGCAGTCGATGAACGAAGAACCACCGACGGTGAGCGCCGAGATGCAGCCCCAACTTGACGAACTGTCGCTGGCCCAAAGCGATCTGAAAAACCCGCTCGACAGCGAGAGCGATAGCGAAATCGGACGGTCGTTCAGCGACTTGACCACCAGCCTGGAAGATCCGACGCTGCAGGCCGCGGACCCTGGATCGGGCGCGTCACGGCCTTGCCCCAGCCGGCCAGAGAACTCCGCCTCAGACGCTGCGAGCGAAGCGCGCTGCAATCGCGATCAGCGCAGCAGAGATCTTTGCCGGCGGCAGAACGAAATCGACAAAACCGGACGCTTGCGCACGGACAGGCATGCTGTCGACCTCTGCCGATGCATCCTGCGCAAAAGTGATGCCGCCTTTTTCCTTGATGTGCTTGCAACCAGCAGTGCCGTCCCCGTCGTAACCCGAGACGACGACACCGATCGCTCTGTCGCCGAAGGCTTCCGCGATCGAAGCAAAGAAGATATCGACTTGCGCGTTCCGTCGACTCCGAGGCAAAGTGACCTTGAACCTGTATTTCTCGGCCTCAAGATCGGCGTTGGCTGAAATCACATAGACATGGTTCGCGCTGATGGGCATGCCAGCGGATACGACCAGCGAGGGCATCTTCGTGTGGCGGGCCAGAATTTGAGCCAACTGGCTGTAAGCCTCTGGATTGATGTGAGAAATGATCACGAATGCCATGCCTGTGTCGGCGGGCAAATGATTCAGTAGTGCCTTGTATGTGTTCAGGGCGCCCGCCGAACCACCAATACCTACGATGCAGGTCGGAATCGACATTTCCATGCTGAAACTGCGGGGGGGGGGGCACAGGCTAGCTTCCTGGAAGATTTTGCTATTTTCGACCCGTTCGGGTGTCTTTTCCGATCTTCTTTTTCTGATCGTCCGATGCCCTGGCGTGGGCGTCCATCGGCACCACCAGCAGCCCGGTATCGCTCATCACTAATTTGTGCACATCGCTGGAATGGCCCATGCCGCGTGATTTGACGATGTAGAGGCCGCGGATGCGACGCTGTCCTTCGTTTTCCTCCAATTCCCTGACAACGATCCACGTGTCGATCAGGGACGACACGCCAATTTCACCACTCGTGTCATTTTGCTCCGTCGAAGAGACAAGGCTGGTAAAGAAGCCAGTGATGCCCTTGGATTTCAGGGCATCGATCATTCGGGTGAGCATGGACTGAACTTCCAATGGGTTACCTTGCCCCAGGAGACTCGTCAGCGGATCGATCACCACGGCTCTTGGTTGGAATTCAGCCAAGAGCTTGTACAAGTCAAGCAAGTGCATCTCCAGGCCAAAAAACGATGGCCGGGTGGACACCATTTTCAGCAGCCCTTTTTTGACCATCGGCGCCAGCTTGAAGCCAATGGAACCCATGTTCTGGACGAGTTGGCCGGCCGATTCTTCATACGACAAGAACAAGCACTTCTCCCCACGCCTGCACGTTTCCAGGGCGAAAGCCGCTGCGAGACTGGTCTTGCCAGTGCCCGCGGTGCCCGATGCGAGAACTGTGCTGCCTCTGGTGTATCCGCCACCCTGGAACAACTTGTTCAGTGATGCGACGCCTGTCGGCACCCGTTCCGCCGTGCCCGGTTGGTCCATACCCGCAGAAGTGATGGGAATGACTGAAAGCCCACCCTGGTCGATGACGAAAGGATACTCGTTGACTCCGTGCTTGGAGCCACGATATTTGATAACCCGAATTCGCCGTGTTGCAATCTGTTCTCTGACGCGGTTGTCCACAAGGATGATGCAGTCGGAAATGTATTCCTCCAGACCATGCTGGGTGAACGCGCCTTCTTTCACTTCGCCGGTGATCAGCGCTGTGACTTTTTTGTCCTTGAGCCAACGAAACAGTCTTTTGATTTCCAGACGCAGGATGCCAGAATCACTGACGCCGGCGAATAATGATTGGATGGAATCCAGAACGACGCGCTTCGCATGGATGGAGTCGATGGCATGTTCGAGTCGAACAAAGATTCCTTCGAGGTTGAATTCACCGGCTTCCTGGATCTCCTTTCGTTCGAGCACCACAAAGTCGAGAACAATCTTCTTCTTGGCAACGAGCGTCCGCAGGTTCAAATTGAGCGAAGCCACATCTTCGTACAACTCATCTTCAGTCTCTTCAAATGACATGAAGACGCCGGGTTCGTTGTAGCGGCTTACGCCGTTGATCAAGAAATCAACGCCGAGCAGTGTCTTCCCGGTGCCGGTGCCTCCGCTCAACAAGGTGATTCTGTCTCTCGGAATTCCGCCTTCCGTGATTTCGTCAAACCCCTTGATGCCCGTCAGGCACTTTTGCATTGCGACCTCTGGGGCGAGGATCTTCTTGCGGGGTTTGCGCACGGATCGAACTCCAGAGTCAGTTGAAGCCATGGTTCACCTCGATTGCATTGCGTGAAGAATATTGACCAAAGTTGCCTCACTCTGGCCAGCCTGGTGGTGTAGTTTGAATTCGCCTGGACGCCTGATCTGTGCGGCAGGGCACGGAAGCGATTCGGCAGCATCCGCCGAAGATGAATGCATGCGCCTTCACGAAACTCCCGATGCCTGCAACAACTTTGTCGTTCTCAGTTGTATCTGTCGGTGGCCGCTAGGGTCGGTCCACCGATCACCTGACGGCAGCAGACCGCTGTCGAGTCGCCTCATTGCGCCGTGGTTTGCGCGGACGCACCGCGCGACGATTTGCCCCCGCCGGCGCGGCCAGGCCAAACGCAGTCCAGTGGCCCAGGGGGAGGATGCTCGTGAGCCAGGCGCCTTACGAGCCTGGTCGCATGTCGCGGCGCCGCTTGCCAAAGTCGAGACGGAAACGTATGGTGTGGGACTATGCACCTGCGCAACACCCCGACCTCGGATCAGCAAGAGTCGCGGGGCCGCTTGCAGCCCTCCGATTGGATCTGGGCCGGCTTCAGGGCCCTCGTACAGGGCGGAGCGCAGGCGCTGCGCGTGGAAGCGATCGCACGCGAGCTGGGCACGACCAAGGGTTCGTTTTATTGGCACTTCGCAGATCTGGCCGCGTTGAAGGCCGCCATGCTTGCGGCGTGGGAGCAAGTGGCCACCACCGACATCACCACGGCTGTCCGGCAATCGGGATTGCCGGCCCGTGAGCAGTTGCTGCTGCTGGCCGACACGGTATCGGTCCCGCCCGATGCCGTCGCCGGGGGGGATGCCGTCGAGCCCGCCATACGTGAGTGGGGTCGCGCCGACTCGATGGCCCGCCAGGTGCTCGAGCGGGTGGACCGCCAGCGGCTGACGGACCTGTGCGAATTCTTCGCAGCTGCTGGCCTTGCATCGACCGCGGCAAGGCAGGCCGCCGCGGCGTTCTACGCCACAGTCATCGGCCTGGAGAGCCTTCGGTTGACCGCTGGCATCGCCATGCGCGAGCCGCTACGGGCCTTGGCCGAGCGGCTGCTGGCGCCGCGCTGAGCCGGCACACGAGCGCCCGCACGGGCGGGCCGCCGGTCTTGACGGCCGCGACCCAGACAATTACCATACGCCACCGTATGTTTACTGGAGGAGGCTCACCATGGTGGTTCAAGCGTATGCACTGCCTGCACAGGCATTGTTGATGGGGTATTGCCGGCACGGAGGCTACACAGACTGTTTCGTGATCGACACGGATGCCCGCATCTCGCTGGCCCGATATGTCGAGGCGTTCTACACCAGCCGGCTGTTCAGGCTGGAGCGGCTGGTGCTGACACTGGCCGCCCGATCGTCGAGCGATCTGCAGGCGGTGGAGCTGGCGGCTGGCAGGGGCTCGACGTTCGCGGCCTGGGAGGTGGAGTCGCGCGCCGCGGATCAGCTGCTGATGCGCGACGTCACTGGCCGTACCCGATCGTGGTTCATGGTCGCGCCGGCCGAAGGTGGAACCCGGCTCTATTTCGGGTCAGCCGTCACGTCGAGCCAGCACCGCACAGGCGCACCCGCAACGATAGGGCCCGTCTTTCGGGCGCTGGTCGGACTCCACACGCTGTATTCCCGTGCGCTGCTAACCGCCGCGCGCAGGCGGCTGCAACGCCATGCTGAACTGGTGAACTTGTGAGCGTGTTCCTGCTTCCTGCTGCAGTGGCCGCAGGTATTGCCGCGATTCACTTCGTCGCCGGCGGGCGTGAGGTCGCTCGCCCGTTGCTGCGGCAGGTCAGCCTGTCGCCGGTGGTGACGCTGACCCACTACTACTGCTGGCATTTGGTGACGATCACGCTGGTTGGTATGGCTGGAGCCTTCGGCTATGCGTCGCTGGCCACGGATGGCCGGGTCCTCGCGGTGTTCGCGACAGTCGCAGCCGGGCTGTTCGCAGTGTGGGGGTTGGTGTTGGTGATCTGGAAGGCGCAGCGCCATCGCGATATGCCGCAATGGATATTGTTCGCCGTGCTGACAGCCAGCGGCGCCGGTGCCCTCGTGTATTGAGGTGCACAGCCACCGCCGCCCAACCGGTCACGCCGCGAGCCCGGCCTGGAGGATGCCGGAACGAATCCGCTCCAGGTCGCCAGGCTGCCGAAACGGCAGTCTGGCCAGGTGCTCCGCCAGGGTGTATTGCGGGTTGATCGCCATCAGCTCCTCCCAGACCATACGCGCCTCCTCGGGCCGCCCCAGGTGCCCCAGCGCCGAGGCCAGAAAGGCACGCGACAGATCGGTGCGTGGAGCCAGGCGGATGCGTTCGCGAAAGGCCTGCACCGCAGCGCCGTTGTCGCCCGCAACGAGGTAGGCTGAGCCCAGGAAATGCCAGTACTGCTGGGCAAACACCGGGTCGAGCTTGATGGCGCGCTCGATGAACGGCACGGCTGCCAGCGGGTTGCCGATATAGATTTCGGACAAACCCCGGGTGCCGCAGGCCAGCGCGTAGTTCGGGTTGAGCGCCAGGGCAATATTGGCTTGTGCGATGGCGTGCTCGAGATCCCGGTTCCAAAACGCGACCACGGCCGCAACGTAATGCACATAGGGCTCATTGGGCCCTTTCTCGACCGCCTGGTCGGCAAAATGCGTCGCCACCGAGAGCGAATCCTCGGCATCGGTCCAGCGGTTCTGGAAATCGAGGCAATAGGCCAATCCCAGTCCGCCATACGGCTCGGCATAACGCGGGTCGAGCTCGATGGCGCGCCGGAAGCTGGCGACGACGCGGTCGAACATATCGCGTGTCTTGTGAAAACCCATCAGCAACTCGCGCCCGAGCAGGAATGCGTCATGCGCCTCGACGCTGTGGGTGCGGTTGCTGGTCAGCAGGACGCGTTCCGCCGGCTGCAGTGTGACCCGCAATGCCGCGACGATCTGCTGCGTGACCTCGTCCTGAACGGCAAAGATGTCGGTGATCTCTTGGTCGAAGCGCTCGGCCCACAGGTGCGCGCCGTTGGCCGCGTCGATCAGCTGCGCGGTGATGCGCACGCGGTTGCCGGCACGCCGTATCGACCCCTCCAGCACCGAGGTGACGCCCAGCTCGCGCCCGACGACGCGCGTATCGGAGTTTTTGCCCTTGTAGGCAAAACTGGAGTTGCGCGCCACCACCATCAGCCCGGCGATCTTGGAGAGGTCGGTGATGATGTCCTCGGAGATGCCGTCAGAGAAGTAATCCTGCTCCGCGTCACCACTCATGTTGGTAAACGGCAGTACCGCGATCGATGGTCGGCTGGCGGGCGGCGCGCTGGCGGACGTTGGCCCGGGATGGGCCTCGGCCCGGGCCGATTCGACGGGCTGCGCCAGAAGTTCAGCGCGGCTCGTGGCGAATCGCACGCCGAAAACCCGTACCGGGTAGGTGATGTTCTTGACCTGATGCTCGCCCAGGTCGTCAAAAACCGCGTCCACCTTGCCGCGCACCACGCCGTACACCGCATCCGAGACCGCGATACAGCCGGCATCGGCAATCGATTGCAGGCGCGCCGCAATGTTGACACCGTCGCCGTAGACCGAGCCATCGGCCTTCTCGATCACATCGCCCAGATGCACGCCGATGCGAAACAGCATGCGTCGGTCGTATGGCAAGGGCGTTGCCTCGGCCAGCAGCTCGGACTGGATGGCCAGCGCCGCGGAGACCGCACCCCCCGCGGTACCGAAACTTGCCATCACCGAGTCGCCCGCCATGTCGATGATGGTGCCGTGGTGGGCCTCGATCTGGCTGCGAAACACTGCGCGGGCAGCGTCCAGCGCCTGTACCGTGCCGCGGTCATCACCGGCCATCAGTCGTGAATAACCGACCGCGTCGGCAGCCAGGATGGCCGCGAGCCGTTGCTTGAGTGGGGATTGGCTCATGGTGCGGCGGGTGGGTGCCTGGGTTGCGGTTCATGTTACCCCGCAGCGGGTCTCGCCGGCTGGTGTGCGGTATTGCGCCGTGCCCGGTGCGCAGCAGCCCCCGTCTGGCCCGCCGCACGGCGACCCGTACCGCCCCAGGGCCACATCCGGTCACCAAGTCGGCGGTGGTGCTGCGGTCGACGTTCTGGGGGGCCTGGCGAAGTCGGGAACAGCACGTCACGATTGGCAAGATCGGCAGCCGGTGGGAATGAAGCAGTGGTGCTTGGCGGATGAAAATCCGGCTGCAGGGACACAAGTGGTCGGGATGATGGCGGATTTCATAAAGGAGTTAGGCAGTTTTCCCTTGATAGATAACTTGCTTAATATCACTATAATCGACCCCATGGACCCTGTTGCCAACCCCTACGCACCCGGTGCCGGCACCCCCCCGCCAGAGTTGGCGGGCCGGCACGACATGCTCGAAGGCGTGCGCATCGCGACCGAACGGGCCCGCGCCGGTCGCCCGGCCAAGAGTCTCCTGATGGTCGGCTTGCGCGGCGTGGGCAAAACCGTTCTGCTGGACCGCATGCGCAACGACGCCGAAGCCGCCGGCCTGCACACGCTGCGCATCGAGGCACCGGAGGGGCGGTCGCTGCCGGCGCTGTTGGCACCGCAACTGCGCCAGGCTCTGCTGCGCTTGTCCAGGGTGGAGCAGGCGCGTGCGCTCGGCCAGCGCGCGTTGCGGGCGCTGGCCGGTTTTGCCAAGTCATTGAAACTCAAGTACGCCGACATCGAGGTCGGCATCGATTTCGACCCCGAACCGGGCCTGGCCGACAACGGCGACCTCGAGCACGACCTGCAGGCCCTGCTGGAGGCCGCCGGCGAGGCGGCGCGCAGCGCTGGCACGGCGTTGATCCTGTTCATCGACGAGCTGCAATACGTCGAAGAGGACCAGCTGGCCGCCCTGATCACCGCCCTGCACCGCGTGGCGCAGCGGCAACTGCCGGTGATGCTGGTCGGCGCCGGCCTGCCGCAATTGCCGGGCCGCATGGGGCGCGCCAAGTCGTATGCCGAGCGCCTGTTCGACTTCCCGCGGATCGGGCCGCTCGACCCGGCCGCGGCGCGTGATGCCATTGCAGTGCCCGCGCAGCAGCAGCAGGTGGAATTCGCACCCGGTGCGCTTGAGCGCATCGTGCACGAGACGCAGGGTTATCCGTACTTCCTGCAGGAATGGGGCAAGCATGTGTGGGACGTGGCGTCGGGCTCGCCGATCACCCTGCGCGATGTGGAGCAGGCGCAGGTCGAGGCCGTTGCTGCGCTGGACGAAAGCTTCTTCCGCGTGCGCTTCGACCGACTGACCCCGACCGAAAAGCGTTATCTGCGCGCCATGGCCGCGCTGGGCGCTGGCCCGCACCGATCCGGCGACATCGCCGAGGTGCTCGACCGCAAGGTCACCGCACTCGGGCCAACGCGCAACCAGCTGATCGGCAAGGGCATGGTCTGGAGCCCGAACCATGGCGACACCGCCTTCACCGTGCCGATGTTCGACCAGTTCATGCGGCGGATCATGCCGGGCGAGGATTGGCGGGCGGAGGGGTGATGTGTGCCGGCGCGAACGTGCGCTGGGACGGCACCCACTGGCGCACCGGCACGCGCGGGATGACGTGATCGACCAAATGCGCGGCGGCCTGCGCCACGCGTCGCGCCCCGCACGAGGGGCAGAACCCGCGTCGCTTGCAACTGAACGCCAGGAGCTTGTCGTGGCCACAGTCGGCGCAGCGCAGGCGCAGAAAGCCGTGTGCCAGGATGCTGCACTCCAGGAAGGCAACGAACTCGTCTTTGACGAATTGCGGCAAGCTGGCACCGATGGTCCATGGGGTCTGGGCGAAGAAGCTCACGACGCCGAGGTGCCCCGTAGAGAGTGCTTATCGGTGGGCTGCGTGCACGGCAGCCTGCTCGTGGCGGACCAGCACGTGGCGCAGGCGTGGCTCTCCATGCAGAGCGTCGTACAGCGGCAGCACTGTACCGCCGGGATCGCCAAAAATGGTGTCGACGCCGCAGGCCCTGCGTGTTTGCAAGAGGATGCACGCGCCATTGGCCGCGCCTGTGGCGGGATGCGACGGTAGTTCCCTGGAATGCATTGCCTATGAGCCGGTGGCGTTTGGACGCAAGAGGGGGCTACCGCGTACGCAGGTTGCTCAGCCCGCGTCCAGGCCGTAACGTCGCCGCGTTGCCCTGGCCAGCCAGGTCAATGCCACCGACATCAGAAAGATGAACAGGATATACACCACGGCTGTGGCGGTCAGAATCTCTATCGGCTCATACCATTTGTTGACCAGCTTCTGAGACTGGAACATCAGATCCGGCACCGCGATCACTGATACCAGCGCGGAGGACTTGACGATCACCGTGAGCTGGTTTCCGATGGAGGGTGCCGCGTCCAGCAACACCTGGGGCATTACGATGCGCAGGAACGCGTGCCATGGTGGCATGCCCAACGAGCTTGCGGCTTCGAGATGGCCTCTTGGAATGGCTTCGATGGCGCCGCGGAAGGTCTCTGCCAGATACCCGCTTGATTGCACGGCCAGCGCCACGCAGGCCGCGCTAAAAAAGGTGTTGGGCCAGCCGAACAACTCGGGCCAGACATAGTTGACCCACAGTAACTGCACCAGGATGGGGGTAGCGCGAAAGAACTCGATCAAAAATATTGCCACGGGCCGCAGCGGCCGCACATAGACGCGTACCAGACACAACAGCAGGCCACCCAGGATGGCGCACGAAAAGGCCACGGCGCAGACCTGAAGGGTGACCTGGAAACCGGCCAGAAAAGCTTCGCGCTGGTTCCAGACCAGCCGTTCCCAGTTACCCATGGCGACTTGCTCCGTCGGCCGTGTGAGGGCACGTGGTCATGCGAAAACCTTGTTGCGCCAGCGGTTGGACAGCAGACCCAGCAGGTTGGAGCACAGCAGCACCACCGCGAAGTAGATCAGCGCTGCGCCGGTGTACAGCGGCATTGGCCGCATCACCTGCGCCGAGATCATGCCCACCTGATACATCAGGTCGGGCACGGCGATCAGCGACACAATGCTGGTGGCCTTGAAAAGCGAGATGAACTGGTTCACGGATTCTGGCAGCATGCGCCGCACCACCTGCGGCAGGATCAGTCGCCACATGATCTTGCGCTCGGACATACCCAGGCCCCGACCGGCCTCGATCTGGCCGCGCGGCACCGCCTCGATACCGGCCCGGAAGGTCTCGGCAAAGTAACCACTGTAAACAAACGACAGCGCGATCACCGCCGACACGAAGGGATCAAACTCCAGGCGCTTGCGGATGATCGCGCCCAGCAGCAGCGGCAGCACGAAATGCACCCACACCACCATGATGTAGTCGGGCGAGTTGCGGGCAATTTCCACATGCACCGTGCCGACCCAGCGTACAACCCGGAACCGACTCACGCGCCACAACGCCGCCACCAGTCCAGCGGCCACAGCCAGCACTGCCGCGCAGGCGAACACCCCAAGCGTCATATACAACCCCTTGAGCAGCACGACCCGGTATTCCCATAGCAGGGCCAGGTCCAGGGTTTCGCGCAGCGATTCCGACATGGTCGATCCAGCGTCAGCGCTGCCGCTGTGCTTTGTTGAGAAACTGCCGCAGGCGCTCTGTTTGCGGACGCTCGAACACCTCCGAGGGCGAGCCCTGCTCCTCGATCAGGCCGTTGTGCAGAAACATGACATGGTCCGAAACCTCACGCGCAAACGACATCTCATGCGTAACCACGATCATGGTCGTGCCATCGCGGGCCAGGTCGCGCATGACGGCCAGCACTTCGTCGGTAAGTTCGGGGTCCAGTGACGAAGTTGCTTCATCGAACAGCATCACTTTGGGCTGCATGGCCAGGGCCCGTGCGATGGCTACACGCTGCTGCTGGCCGCCCGACAAGCGCGCCGGGTACACGTCGGCCTTGTCGGACAGGTGCACCCGCTCCAGACAGCTGCGCGCGATGTCGCGCGCATCCGCGCGCGGCATGCCGCGCACATGGCGCGGCGCCTCGACCACGTTCTCCAGCACCGTCATGTGCGGCCACAGGTTGAACTGCTGGAACACCATGCCCAGGTCGCGTCGCATGTGGTTGATCTGCGCCAACGATCTGGGTTTTCGAGGTGCAGACTTGCCCTCCTGGAAACACAGCGAAATGCCGTCGATGAGCACGTCGCCTGCTGTCGCGGTCTCCAGATGGTTCACGCAACGCAGCAGCGTGCTCTTGCCGGAGCCGCTCGCGCCGACCATGCTGACAACGCTGCCGCGCTGCACGTCAAAGGAGATGCCCTTGAGCACCTCCAGCGCACCGAAGGTCTTGTGCAGGTCGGTGACCTGGATGGTGGGTACTTCTGCCATCAGGACATCAATTCCTTTTCAAGTAGTGGTGCTCAGAACGTCGACGTGGTGTTTCATCAGGCTGTCGGTCTGTCCGTTCACGCGCACGAAATGGGCCCAGAAATCCAGGAAGTTCTTCCATTCCAGATCACCGTAACGCACGGCCCAGCTGCTGGGGCGCTTGTCTATGGCGTTCTGTGGGTCGAATGCCACAGCCCAATTGGTGCGCTTGGCCATCAGCTGGACGGCCACCTGGCTACTCATCCACACATCGGCTTTCTTGGCGCGCACAGGCTCCGCGCCCAGGTCGGCCTGGCCGGTGGTGGTGATGAGTTTGGCGTTCGGGAACAGGATGGGGATGCGTGGCTCCTCACTGCCGCCGGAGACCACCGAGAAGGTGACGGTGGGCTTGTTGAAGTCGGCCAGAGTCTTGAACTTCCCGGCGTTGTCCTTGTGCACCATCAGCAGGCTGCCCACTTCGTATAAGGGGCCAATGTAGTCGACCGCCATCGCGCGCGGGATGGTGTAGGTCAGAGCGGAGCCGAACACGTCGTAGTCGTTTCGGCGCAGCGCTACCGTGGCGTTCTGGAATGTGACCTCCTTGAACTCGAGCTTCACGCCCATATCCTTGGCGAGTTGCGTTGCCAGGTCGAAGTAGATGCCCCCCATGTCGCCGGTCTTGGCGTTCTTGTAAAAGAACGGGCCGGTTTGCGCATAACCCACGCGCAAGGTGCCGGAGGACAGGATCTTGCCCAGTGTGGAGTCCTTGTTGATGCCGCTGTCCAGCGTCTGCGCGAAGGCCGGGCGTGGCGTGACCGCCGCGCCGAGCGCCGATGCCACGCCGCCCAGCACGGCTGCGCCTTTCAAAAAATTCCGCTTTTGGTTACCGATGTCGTTTGTCATGACAAATCTCCAGTTGATGAATGAATGAATGAAAGATTACAAAGTCGCCCCGCCCCGCTTTTTTGCCTGCCGCTGCCCATGTCCTCCCTTGGTGGCCCCGTACCCGTTGTTTACATACTCGCCGGTATTTGCAGCATTTCCTCGACCACGCCATGGCGCGCCGTGTACAGTTCTCGATGCAGAAAGACCGTCGAATCCGAATACCCCACGGCCAGATCGATGCGGTCACCGACCGCCAAACCAACGACATCCCGGTCGCAGTCCAAAGTCAGATGCTCGGCAGCGGGCGCCGTGTGCACCACGCCAGGCAAGTTCGTGACCCGCGACAGGGTGGGGTAGACGCCGAGGTAGCGCCAGCCTGCGTTGCATACCACGCGACGGGCCGTCGGACGGCTCAGCACCGTTGCGCGCAATACCAGTGCCTGCTCGAGCGGCAGGTGGAATTCGGTGCGGTAGCGCAGGTCGCCGAAAACGCCGCCACCGGCCTGCAACTCCGTGACACCTGGCAAGGTGCTGGTGACGGTGTAGGTGCCCGTCCCGCCGCAGCTGACGATCTCTATCGGTAAACCGGCCTCCCGGCACCGGCGGGCCGAGTCGGTGAGCAGTCCGACTGCGATGCGGATGGCCTCCTGTCTGGCAGCTTGATCGGCAATCCGCGTGGTCTGGCCTTCCCAGGCCATGAGGCCGCAGAGCAGCAGGGCCGGAGTCGCGTGGACCGCGCGGGCCAGATTGACGGCGGACTCGCCGGGCGCCAGGCCCGAACGTTTCAGGCCCACATCCACCTCGACGACCACCGGAATGCTGGCGCCCACTGCGCCTCCCGCCGAGGCCAATAGGGAGAGGTGTTCCGCTGCATCGACAGAGGCGATCACGCGCGCTTGGCGGTTCAATGACGCAAGACGCTGCAGTTGGCCGGGCGCCACCACCGGACTGGCTATCAGCACCTCCTGAATGCCCGCAGCGACCATGGTTTCGGCCTCGGTCACGGTGGCGCAGGTGACACCGCTGGCGCCGGCGGCGATCAGGCGCAAGGCGAGCGCTGGCGCGCGGATGGCCTTGATATGGGGGCGCCAAAGCTTGCCGCCTTGCGACATGATGGCGTGTGCCAGTTGCGCGACATTGCGCTCGAAGCTCTCCAGGTCCAGAACCAGGAAAGGAGTTTCGGGGAGGTCGCGCACAGCCATCACGCAGGCGCTTTCCCGGGTTTGCCACCGATGCGGGTGTTTCGCATGTGCTCGCGGTTCCGGTGGGTGGCCTGAAGATCCACCGCGGAAGCGCCGCTGTTCAGCACCACGCCATAGTCGGACAAGGCCGCATTTGCGCTCACCTTGCCGTCGACCACATCCTCCATCACCAGTTGTGGGTCGCGCTCCAGCGGGTCACCCCAGCCACCACCGCCGGCGAGGATGGCCTCATACAGTTCGCCGCGCCGGAAGGTACGCATGAACTTTCCAGGCAGCTTCTGGCGTTCGCCTGACGCGCCGGTCAGGTAGTTGGCGGCGAATGCGCCCATGCTCCCCCCTTGCAGGCCGTAGGGCTGGAACTTCTGGCGGTCGCTGCGCACCTGCAGCACTGCGTCCGGTACGCCGGTCAGCCGGTACGTGCGCACCATGCCCACGCCGCCCCGGTGTTTGCCAGCGCCACCCGAGTCGGCACGGAAGCCATAACGCTCGATACGTACTGGCTGCTCACCTTCGACGACCTCGATCGGCGAATTGGAGTAGTTGACTGCCAGCGAGGACAGGCCGTCGTTGGTGTCCTTGTTGGGCCGGCCGCCCCAGGTGCCGAACAGAAACTCCAGCAGCACGAACGGCTCCTGTCGGTGGTCGTAACCAGCAATGGTGACGCCGAAGTCGCCCTGCGCGCCGCAGGCGAACACCTTGTCCGGCAGCATCAGCGCCAGTGCGCCCCAAATCGCCTCGGTGGCCCGCATGGCGGTGAGGCCGCGTGCCGCCACTGGCGCGGGTGTGGTGGGAAAGACGATGGTGCCGGGTTCCGCGGTGACCTGGAGCACGCGCATGAAGCCGCTGTTGGTCGGAAGACCCGGGTCCATGATGCAACGCACACACGCCCAGGTGCAGGACTGCGTCATCGAGAACGGCAGGTTGATCGAGCCCTTCACCTGCGGCGAACTGCCGGCGAAATCTACCGCCATCTGGTCGCCCTGTTTGGTGATGCGGCAGCGGATGCGGATCGCGTCCTCGCTGAAACCGTCGTCATCCAGGAAGTCCTCGAATGTCCATTCGCCATCCGGCAACGCAGACAACTCGGCGCGGGTCATCTTCTCCGTGTAGTCGAGCAGGTGTTCCATCTCCGCGCACAAGATAGCGGCACCGTAACGCTTGGCCAGTCCCTGTACTGCGAATTCTCCACGCGTGCAGGCTGCGACCGTCGCCATCACGTCGCCTCGCACCTTGTCGGGCAGCCGCACATTCAGGCACAGGATTGCCATCAGGTCCCGGTTGAGAACACCCTGGCTGAACAGCCGTACCGGCGGCAGGCGCAGGCCCTCTTGGTAGATCTCGGTGCTGTCGCAGGCGTTGCCGCCTGCGACCCGCCCGCCAATGTCGGTCTGGTGTCCGATGGCAGCGGAAAAGCCCAACAGCATGCCATCGTAGAAGATCGGCTTGAAGACGTAGATATCCGGAAGGTGGGTGCCGCCGCCGGCGTACGGGTCGTTGGTGATGTACACGTCGCCTTCGGCCATGTCACCTTGAAAGCGGGCGATGATGGCTTCTATCGTGGGCGGAAACGAACCCATGTGCATGGGCAGGCACAGGCCCTGCGAGATCAGGTTGCCACGGGCGTCGATAAGACCGGTGGAAAAATCCATCGCTTCCTTGATCACATAGGATCGTGCGGTGCGCACCACGGTGGCGGCCATCTCGTCCGAGATGGCGGCGAACGCGTTCTTCAGCAATTCCAGGCGGATCGGATCGCGGGTGGTGGTGGTGCTGGAAGCGGGCATGACAAGGTTCATGGCAGAAGCGGCGTCAGGTCGATGTGTACGCTGCCAGTGGCGTCGCGCTTCACCGCGGCGCCGGGTGGCACTACGATGGTGGTGTCGTATTCCTCGATGACCAGCGGGCCGGTGCTTGCTTCGAGCGACTCGCGGCGAACGACGGGTGTGTCGCGCCAGCCCCAGCGCGGCCCGAAATAGACGTTTCGGCTTCCGGCTTTGCCATGCTCCCGAGCCGTCGCCGCCGGGTGAATGCTGTCGGCGCGCACCTCGAGGGCTTCGCCGGCCCTGGCCCGCACGCGCAGGCGCACGTTGACGATCTGGGTGGCTTCCTGCGGGCTTTGGTAACCGTAGGTGCGGTCGTGCTCTTTGTGAAATCCCGATACCGCCTGCTTCACCCTATCGCCCGACAACGGAAATTCCACCGGTAAGCCGAGTTCAGAGCTTTGCCCGCGGTAACGCATGTCCAACGACACATGGACTTCACTGCCCGTGGCTGCAATCCCTTCGGCTGCCATCAATTCTTCCGCTTCGCGCTGCAATTCTCCTGCCAGCGCGTTGAGACGGGTGACATCGGGTGCAGCGGCGTCCATACTGCAGGTGCGCACCAGCCGGTGCTCGATGCGCGTGAACAACAGCCCGAATGCACTGAACACCCCGGACGCCGGCGGCACCACGATGTGCCTGATACCAGCATGCAGCGCCAGCGATGCGGCGTGAACCGGCCCGCTGCCGCCGAACGCGATCATGGTGAAGTCAGACGGTGCCCGGCCGATTTCGCTGGTCACCGCCTGCACGGCTCGAACCATCGTGGCATTGGCGACCTCGTGGATACCATAGGCGGCTTGGTGGACGGCCAGTTCCAGCGGTCCGGCAATCGCCCTCTGGATTGCGGCCTCGGCGGCTAAGCAGTCGATGGACATCGCGCCGTCGAGCAGGTGACTGCGGCTCAGGAATCCCAGCACCACATTGGCGTCGGTCACGGCGGGCACCGTGCCGCCGCGGCCGTAGCAGGCGGGGCCGGGCACGGAACTGGCGCTTTTGGGCCCGACGCGCAGTGCGCCGCCGGCATCGATCCAGGCCAGGCTGCCTCCGCCGGCGCCGATCTCGGCCAGGTCGATCGCCGGCGCGCGCACGATGTAGCCGCCGCCGCTCAGCAGACGCTGCCCGGCATTCAGGCCTGCACCCACTTCGATCTGGCCGGTCAGGCGAGGCTCGCCGTTCTCGATCAGGCAGGCCTTTGCAGTGGTGCCGCCCATGTCGAAGGCAATGATGTTCGGTATGCCCAGCATGCGGCCGAGCGCCGCTGCACCTACCGCACCGGCGGCCGGGCCGGACTCGATGCAATAGGCCGGCAATTGGCGCGCGGCGGCCGCCTTCATGACGCCGCCGGCAGACTGCATGACCATCAACGGAGCAGTGACGCCGAGCTGCTGCAGGCCGCTTTCCAGCGCGCCGAGGTAGGCGTCCACGATGGGCTGGATGAAGGCATTGACCACCGTAGTGCTGGTGCGCTCGAACTCGCGGATTTCTGGAAGCACCTGGAACGACGCGGATACCGCGAGCTGAGGTGCTCGTGCCCGCACCAGCTCGACAATGCGGCGCTCGTGGACATCGTTCACGTAAGAATGCAGCAGGCAGACGGCGATGGAGTCCACCTGCGCAGCCAGCAGGCTGTCCACCGCGATGTTGACGTCTTCTTCATGCAAGGGCGTTATCACTTCGCCCAGTGCCGTGACCCTTTCCCGGACTTCCAGCCTCAGCGCGCGCCGCACCAGCGGCACCGGCTTATCCCAGTCCATGTTGTAGAGCTGCGGCATGCGCAAACGACCGATTTCGAGCACGTCGCGAAAGCCCAGCGTGGTGATCAGACCCACCCGTGCGCCGGTGCGTGTCAACAGGGCGTTCGTGGCCACCGTGAGGGCATGCACCAGTCTGTCAATGTCGCCGGGCCGCAGCGCTTGCGCGCCGACCAACTGCCGCACCCCTTCCAGGATGCCGCGGCTGTAGTCGTCCGGCGTCGACAGCACCTTGAGCGTATGGATGCCGGTGCGCGAATCGGCCACCACCAGGTCGGTGAAGGTTCCCCCAACGTCGATTCCAATTTGGTGCATTACTGCCTTGTTACGTCGTGTGTACGGGTCACCTGCTCCACGGCCTACCGATGGCCCAATGTAGCGGCGGGAGCGCTTCGGGCGGTAATCGGATTTCCCCCTGCGCGTGATAAGATTTTTCTATCATGCGAGCTTCCTTGGCGCAACTCGAAGCCTTCTACTGGATCGCCCGCCTGGGCAGTTTCCATGCCGCTTCGCGTCACCTACATATCACCCAGCCAACGGTCTCCGCGCGTATTGCCGAATTGGAGAAGCTGCTCGGCGCACGCCTGTTCCAGCGCGACCGCCAGCGCGTGCAGCTCACCGCGCGGGGCCGGGGCATGGTGGACGCGGTGGACCGCATGCTGCGCCTGTCCGATGACATCGCCCAGCAAGGTGCCGGTAACCATACCTTGCGCGGCTTATTGCGCCTGGGTGCAGTGGAATCAGTGGCGCTTCTGGCCCTGCCGCAGTTGATGCCGCGCTTGGTGGCCGACTATCCGGACTTGAAAGTTGCATTGACGCTGGACGTCGGCTCAGAACTGAGCCGCAAGCTCAACGCGGGTGAACTGGACATGGCCATCCTGACCGATCCGCAGGTCACCGGCGCCATCACCGTCGAGCAGGTGGGCCGCATCGAGCTGGCCTGGATGGCCAGCAGCCAGTTCAAGCTTCCGCGGCGCGAGATCCGGCCGGCCGACCTGCGCACGCTGCCCATCTACACCATGCCCAGTCCCTCCACCATCTACCTGCAGATGGCGCGTTGGTTCGCTGCGGCCGATGTGGAGCCCGATCATGTGAACAGTTGCAACTCGCTGGCGTTGCTGGCGCGCCTGGTGGTCGAAGGCCAGGGCGTGGCGGTGTTGCCCACCAATCTGGTGCGTGCCGAGATCGCCAGCGGCGCGATCCGTGCGCTAGCGACCCGCCCCACCGTAAGCGGCGGCATCATGGCAGTCGCCTACAGCGGGCCGGTGCACCGCTACCGGGTGCTGACCCGCATGGTCATCAAGGCACTGAACGAAAGCGGACTGATGGGGCCGTTGTGAAGAGTGATCTTGCACCCAAAAAACGGACTGCATAGCTGATAGTCAAATTCATTAATTGGAGAGTCGAAAATGAGCAAGAGATTGGCCCGCCGGCGCAGAAATGACAGAGGCCATGCGACCCTGCGGCACAGGTAGGGAGGCGGTTGTAGTAGCCGATGGCCACTTGCCGTGGAGGCCCGCTCCGCGGTACGGACGGCCAGCGTTCCGACGGTGACGGTCGTTTTCGTCCTTGTGCCGGACGTGGCCTCTTTCGGGATGCGAGACAATAACCGGATGCTAGATCGATTGCGCCGCCTGATGCCGACCCCCGAAAGCATTGCCGGCAATCGCTGGCTGAGTTGGCTCGGGCCCTCGGTGCTGCACCCGCGGCTGTGGCACCTGAGCCGCCGCGGGGTGGCCATGGGCGCTGCCATCGGCATCTTCTTCGCCTTCATCACGCCTGTCGCACAGATTCCCTTGTCGGCTGCGCTATCGGTATTGCTGCGTGCCAACGTGCCCGCCGCAGTGGTCGCAACGCTGGTCAACACGCCACCGACCTTCGGGCCGGTGTACTACGGCGCGTGGAAGGTGGGCAGTTGGGTGTTGCAGGAGCCAGTCGACGCCGAACACACGCCGCAGATCCTGGGTGGTGTCGGGACGCCGGTCTCGGGGTCAGGTTCGACTTCTTCCTCAGCCTCTGCCCCTGCGACGGAAGTGTCCGGCGGCCAGCCCGGCAGTTGGTGGCAGCGCAGCAGCAGCACGCTGCGCGAAATCGGCAAGCCGCTGCTCGTGGGCACGTTGATCTTCTCGGTCGTGTTCTCCCTGCTGGCCTGGCTGCTGTGCAATGGCATCTGGCACTGGCGCGTGCGCAGCAAGCGCCGGCGCCGGCTGCGTGAGGCCGCAGCCCGCGCCTGACGGGCTTTTGGCAAAGAAGTGGCCAACGCAATCAGTCACGGGCTGGACGACCGCTTCACGCCGTTCACGCTGGGCGTTTTGCGGGGCGGCTGGGGTTGGACCCTGTTGATTCTGGTGTGGGCCAAAGCGGCGTTCGTGCCCGCTGGCAGCCGTGGGGGTTCGTCGCAATGACGCCTGACCCGCAGCCGCCGCGCCTGGTGACCTTGCGCGATGGTCGGCAAGTGACGGTGCGCGCAGGGGTCGGGTCAGATGCGGCTGAGATCGTGCAGGCATTCGACAGGCTGTCGGCCGATTCAAAGTACACCCGCTTCATGGCGCACAAGAAGCGGCTGAATCCAGCGGCGCTGGAACGCGGCTTGCATCCCGATCCCGGCCAGGCGTTCGTGTTCGTCGCCACCGTGCCGGCTGGTGATGGCATCGACATCGTCGGTGCAGCCCAGTACGTCCGTGCCAACGACAACGATGACGGCCTCTGCGAGTTCGCCATCACGGTGGCCGAGGACTGGCGCGGCAGCGGGCTGGCCGCTCATCTGTTGGCCAGACTTGTGCGGCAGTCGCGACGTGACGGCTACCGCGCCATGGAGGGGCTGGTGATCGCAGGCAACCGGCCGATGCTGGACCTGGCCCGAAGGCTGCGATTCCTGGCCACACCTGTGGCCGAAGACGCCACCGTGACGCGGGTCGGGCGGCAACTCGCGCGGGCAAAGCGTCCCCAGCCAGCGCAAACAGTCAGGCCATAGCCGTCCTGCAGAACGTAGCCTGGTTCGAGGAGACGCAAGAATAGCTGGCATTGCAAAAGGCCCTGGCACTGGGCAACCAGCATGTGGCGACTGGCAAGATGAAGCCCGTGGCCGATGTCTCTGCCCGCCTTCGCGCTTCGCGCCAAGCGAGCCTCAGCCACCGGAGTGCGCCGGCTGCGCACGCAGGCCGGGCTTGTCACCACGCTTGATTGCAAGACCATCGATGTGGCTGATCACACTCACCCGGCGCGGCTAGTCGGCATCGAACGAGTTTGCGTTGCGACCCTTGAACGGCGCGTAGAAGCGCTTGATTGCCGCCAGGTCGGCATTGACGTCACCCGTTGGCTCGAAGACCGGGCCGAGTCCGCTGGTGCGACACTCGTAATCCATGTAGGCGAGCACGATGGGCACCTTGGCCTGCAGGGCGATGAAGTAGAAGCCTGTCTTCCAGTGCCGGGTCTTGCCGCGCGTACCTTCTGGCGGCACCACCAACTGCAAGGGGCCGTCGGCATCGCGGATGGCCGCTGCGGAGGCTGCCACCAAGTTGGTGCTTTGCGATCGGTCCACCGCAATGCCGCCCAGCCAGCGCATCACAGGCCCGAAAGGCCAGCGGAAGATGCTGGCCTTGCCCATCCACTGGATCTTCAAGTCCAGGCAAAAGGCCACCATCAGCGTATAGGGCAGGTCCCAGTTGCTGGTGTGCGGGGCGGCAATCAAGACGCATTTGGGCGTCTGCGGCGGCAGCGCGCCAAGCACTTGCCAGCCTTTGGCGCGCAGCACCCAGCGCGACAACGTGCGCAGGCCGGTACTGATCACAGGGGTATCGAAAATCGTTCTTTGCATGGGCGCCCATTGTGCGTATCGGATTGTGCTTGCGTGATGGCTGGGTAGATTGAGGCGGATAATTTAAACCAGCCAGGACCCCCACCCGTATCGCGATGCCCAAGCTTCTGTTTGACTTCGGTGACCGCTCAGCCGTGGCGGGCTGGCGCGCCATCGACGACCGTGTCATGGGCGGCGTCACGCATAGCTGGCTCCGCCACGACCCCGCCGGTCATGCCGTCTTCGAAGGCGTGGTCTCGCTGGACCGCAACGGCGGCTTTGCCTCGGTACGCTGCGCGGCGGGACCACTCGGCATGCACGGCGCCGTCGATTGCGTCATCGATGCCCGAGGCGACGGCAGGCGCTTCAAACTGAGCTTGTTCACCGACGATGCCTTCGACGCAACGAGCTACCAAGCCGAGTTCACGCCACTCGCCAACGCGTGGCAGGTGATTCGTCTACCGCTGCAGGCGTTCCGCGCCACCTTCCGTGGCCGCGAGCAGCCCGATTCGCCGGCAATCGATCCTGGCCGCATACGCCAAATGGGTCTCATGACCGCAGGTCGCCAGGCGGGCGGCTTCGCCCTGGCCCTGCGCTCGGTTCGGCTCGAGTGAAGCGTCCCTGGCGCGCGGCCGCTCAAAGAGCAGCCTTCCTACCAGCCACTGCTTCTCGTATCCCCTTTGAACGGACCTGCCAGGTCCGGCGTGATCCAGCCGCCATAGAAGCCGCCGGGTTGTGGCAGCACCACCGCGCCGTCGACCGTGCAGCTCAAACCAGTGGGGTAAAAAGCCACGCAAGACGCGAGCGCCTCTGCGCCGGCCAACGGCCGCGGGTAGCTCCAGGCGACGCCGTCCAGGCGGTCCTTGCCATCGGCCAGCGACCAATACTGCGCTGGCCCCTTCCACTCGCAAAACGAACTGCCAGGCTGTTGCTGCAGCAGGTGTCTGGCCACATCGGACCAAGGCAGATAGAAACCAGGCGGGTGCGATGTCTCCAACACTTTGACTGCGCGACGGGTGCGGGCAATCTCACGCGCACCCCAGCGGATGATCACCTCGCGCGTGTCGGGCGCGATCTGCGGTGGGCGGGGGAAATCCCATACCGAGGTTTGTCCGGGCTGCGGCGTGTGCGCAAAAGGCGGGCGGGCTTGGCCGCGCCAGTGCCACTGGTCGCGGGCGGATTGGAGCCAGTCAGTCATTCAGGGCAACCTGGCCAGCCGTTCGCACAACAAGACAAAAAAACCATCTGCATCCACCTCGCGGATGAACTGTGCGTTGGCCGGTCGGCCCGACACTCCCCACCAGTCCACCACGGTCATGCCCATGGTGAGTTCACTGCGGGTCTCGATCTCGACGTTGATATGCCGCCCGCCGAACAGCTGGGGCTGCAACAAGTAGGCGATGATACAGGGGTCGTGCAACGGGCCGCCGTCGGACTGGTACTTGGCCACATCGAATCGCTCGAAGAACTCGAGCATCTGGGCCACCACCAGGCCACTGCGGTTGCCCAGGCCCCGGATGGCCGCGATCCGCGGCGGGGTTGTCAGTACCTGATGCGTCACATCCAGGGGCATCATGACAATCGGCACGCCACTCTTGAACACCACCTCGGCGGCATGGGGGTCGACAAACATGTTGAACTCGGCAGCGGGCGTGATGTTTCCGCCCTCGAAACAGCCGCCGCCCATGAGCACGATTTCGGCAATCCGCTGTGCAATGTCCGGGGCGCGGACCAGCGCCAGTGCGATATTGGTCAGCGGCCCCAGGGGGCACAGGGTCACCGTGCCCGGGGGTCGTCCACGCAGGGTGCGGATGATGAAGTCGACCGCATCGCCGCTCGCCAATGCCATGGTCGGCTCTGGCAAATCCGGGCCATCCAGGCCGGTCTTGCCATGCACGTTTTCGGCGGTCACCAGCGGTCGGACCATGGGGCGAATGGCGCCGGCATACACCGGCACATCCTGGCGGCCCACCAACTCCAACAGGATGCGCGCATTGCGCGTCGTCAGCGCCAACGGCACATTGCCAGCCACGGCGGTGATGCCCAGCACCTCCAACTCGGGCGAAGCCAGCGCCAGCAGGATCGCCACGGCGTCGTCCTGCCCAGGATCGGTGTCGATGATGATGGGGCGAGGCTGCGTCACCGTGGTCACACCTCAAAAGCGGCGGATCTTCAGACCCAGCACCTTTTCGGTGAAGATCACCACCACCAGGGTGAGCGCCACACTGAACGACGACACCGCGGCGGCTTCGGGTGTGAAGTTGGTCCTGAGGTAGTCGAAAAGCTGGATCGGCAAGGTCGAGGTGCCCACGCTCTTGAGCAAAAAGGAGATGGTGAAGGCGTCGAAAGAAATGATGAAGGCGAACATGCAGCCACCGATCACACCTGGCTTGATCATCGGTAGCATGATGCGGCGAAAACGCATCAACCGCCCTGCGCCCAGACTGCGTGCCGCGAGATCCCAGTCGGGGTCGAAGCTTTCGAGCGACGCAGACACGTTCATGAAGACGAAGGGCAGCGTCAGCAGCACATGGCCCACGACCATGCCCACCATGCCCCGGGTCCCGATGCCGATGGAATAGACGAAAAACAGCAGGGCGATGGCGGTCAGCACTTCGGGCAACAACAGCGGCGCCAGCATGGTCAGGCGGACTGCCTCCTTGGCCCGGCCAGCGTACCGGACGTGGTAAATCGCAGCAGCCGTGCCGATGCACCCAGAAATAAGCGTGGCCACGGTGGCCACCCACAGGGAGGTGACGATCGCCCGCCGGAAGACTTCGTTCTCGAAAAACACAACATACCAACGAAACGAGAGTCCTTGCGGTGGAAAGGTCAGAAAATTGCCGGCATTGAGACTGGCCAGCACGACGATGAAGATCGGCGTCAGGAGGAATGCGTAGACCAGCCAGCAATAGACACTGAAGATCACATCGGCTGGGCGTTTTTTCATCGCGCGGCAGCCCATTTCATGCGCGTCGCACGGGCGAAGGCCAGCACGCACAAGCCTCCGACGACCGACAAGATGAGCGCCATCGCCGAGCCAAAGGGCCACTGGAAGGTGTCGATCAAGGCGTCGACCACCGACACCGCCACCGTCTTGACGCGCAGCCCGCCAATCAGGGCCGGCGTGACATAGGCACTGACCGACAGCACGAACACCAGAATGCACCCCGCCTGCACGCCAGGCAGCGACAGTGGCAGTGTCACGCGGCGGAAAACGGTACTGCGCCCCGCACCCAGTGACCGGGCCGCCAGCCCCAGCGCGGGGTCAATGCCCTGGATCGCCCCCATCACCGGCAAGATCATGAAGGGCAGCAGCACATGCGTCAGCGCAATGATGATCCCGAGCCCGTTGTACATCAGCGGCAACGGGCCATCGATCAGGCCCCACCCGATCAGCGTGCGGTTGATGACGCCGTTGTTGCCCAGAAGAATCGTCCACCCGTAGCTGCGAATCACGACGCCGACAAGCAGCGGTGTCAACACGATGCCGTAGCGCAGCCCGCGCAGCCGATCAGACCCGCGCGCGAGCTGCAGGGCCACCGGGTAACCGATCAGCAGACACGCCAGTGTCGTCGCAAAGCCGATCCACAGCGTGTTGGCCATCTGGCCGATGAAGAACCAGTCGGAAAAGAATTTGGTGTAATTGCCGAAAGTCCAGCCCGGCGCATACGGGATCCCCTGGCCCGGAGTGCGAAAACTCATCACCAGGATATTCAGGTAAGGCACCAGCAGGAAGACCGCCAGCACCAGCAACGCTGGCAAGAACAGCAGCATCGGCGAATTCGCGCGCCGCAAGACGGGCATCACGGTGGGCTTCCGAGCAGCCAATAACTGTCGTTCCGGATATCGAGGCGCACCGCAGTGCCGACGGCCAACCGGGTTGCTGCAAAGGCCTGCACATGCAGGGTTTGGCCGGTTGCCACTTCGACCCGGTAGTCGATGAGTCCGCCGCCATAAGAGGCGGATACCACCCGCGCAGCACCCGGCTCGGCGGGAGCCGCCACCAAGGTGATCGCCTCGGGGCGAAGGGTGACATCCACACTGTGCCCGACCGCAGCGCTCGTGCTCTGTTGCAAGGTGACTTCTCCCAGATAGGTCCGCACCCGGCAGCTGCCCGGGCCCGTGGCGACGACAGTGGCCGGGATGCGATTCACCCGCCCGACAAATTCTGCCACCGCACGGGACACGGGACGTTCGTAGATGTCGTCTGGCGCACCCACCTGGGCCACTGTGCCGGAAAACATGACGACCACGCGATCCGACATGGTCAGCGCCTCCGCCTGGTCGTGGGTCACGTACACCGTGGTGATGCCCACCCGGCGTTGAAGTTGGCGAATGAAATCGCGCATTTCATCGCGCAGCCGTGCATCGAGGTTTGCCAGCGGCTCATCCAGCAGCAAAATACGCGGCTCGATGACCAGCGCCCGGGCTAGGGCCACCCGCTGTTGCTGGCCGCCGGACAACTGGCGCGGGTAACGGTCTCCCAGGCCGGCGAGTTGCACGGTGTCCATCGCCGCGGCACTGCGGCGCGTGATCTCAGAGCGCGGTGTCTTGCGCGTCTCCAGGCCGAATGCCAGGTTCTGCGCGACGGTCAAATGGGGAAACAAGGCATAACTCTGAAAAACCATGCCGATGTCACGCTTCTCTGCGGGCAGGCTGCCGACGTCCTGGCCGTCGAACTGGATGGTTCCGGAGTCGGCCCACTCGAAGCCCGCCACCAGTTTCAGGGTGGTCGTCTTGCCGCAGCCCGAGGGACCCAGCAGCGAAACAAACTCGCCATCGCGAATATCGAGAGAAACCTTGTCGACGACAGGCGGGCCGCCAAACGACTTGGTCAAGGATCGCAGGCTGACGGTGGTCATGCGGCAGCCAGGCAAAGAGTGCCGGGCACCTCACGCACCTCACGCGACTCACGCAACTTGCCAGGGCCGAACGCGCCGACCATCACGTGATGGTCTTGGCCCAGCGCTCCCCCAATTGGGTTTGGTTCTTGTTGACGAAATCCCAGTCCCAGGTGAGTATCTTGGCCATGTCCGGGCCAGACACCGGCACGTCTTGCTTGAGGTCGGCCGGCACAACGACCCTCTGGTTCGTTGGCGATACAAAGAACTGCCGCATCAGCAGCGTCTGGACTTCAGCCGAGAGTAGGAAGTTGGCGTAGCGGTAGGCCAATGCCTTCTCGGGCCCGTTCACCAGGATGTTGATTGTCTGGTCGAACATGATCATGCCCTCTTCGGGAATCACGCAATCGACCGGCAGGCCCTGCTTGCGCAGCCGGGCGATCTCGCCAAAGTCGAACGGTGCGACGATGATTTCGCCCGAGGCCAGTGCTGTCGACAGGTTGAAGTCCACCTGAATCACCTTGCCGAGCTTGCCCAATGCGGCAAAACCGGCGTCGACGTCGTACTGGTCCTTGCCGAAGATCTTAGAGGCGAGCAGCAACTCCATCTTGCCAGCGCTATTGGCAAAGTTGTACAAGCCGATCTTGCCCTTGAACTCGGGGTTGTTCCAAAGATCCTTCCAGGACTTCGGCTTGGTCTTGACGAGGTCGGTCCGGTAACCGATGCCGATCGGCGACACCGCCGCAATGGCGCCCCAGCCCGCACTGGCGCGTGCCATTGGGTAGAGGTCGTTGTAGTTGGGCACCTTGGTCAGATCGAGTTTTTCGAAAAAACCCTCGTTGCGCAGACCCGATGCAAAAACCTCGTTGGTCATGACAATCGAGTACGGGGGCTTGGCCACACCGGCCGCGCGCAGGTTGGCGCCAAAGACGCGCCCGTTGCCCACATCGAGGGTTACCGCGGCGCCTGACTCCTTGGTGAACGAAGGTGCAATTTGGCTACGCCAGAACTGCTCCCAAACACCGCCGAGGGTTGGCACGATCAGTGTTTTTCCCTGGGCTGAAGCCATCCCCGGCAACAACCCGGCGCCGGCTGTCGCGGCCATGGAAGCAAGCAGTTGACGTCGATTGAAATTCATGGAGCCACCATTCCTTTAAATTGCCACAGTAAAAATTATTCTAGTGTCTCAGGCACGGGAAAACGCCTGTTTCGTCTTCAAGTCAATATATTCTGCGAAAGTTACGCGTTCGTACTTCGGCGGGTTTGCCACCGGGCAAAAGGCTTGCAGGCACTCAATCGGTGCGTCTTTGGACGGGTTGACGAAAAATGCAATGGATTGGCGCCGCGCCGACCCTCGCGCCTGCGGCGGCGGATTGACAACCCGATGCGCAGTCGAGACCCAGGTGTCGTTGGTCCAGCGCATGAACGCATCGGCGATGTTCACCACGAAGGCGTTGTTAACCGCTGGAGCATCGATCCACAGCCCATCGCGGCGCTGCACCTGCAAGCCGCCAGCCGATGCCTCGGATCTCAACAGGGTCATGAATCCGTAATCCGTATGGGCGCCGGCCCGCAGTTGACCCGGCAACGGGTCGGTAGTCTGGGCCGGGTAATTGATGACCCGCAAAGCCGACAGGTGGTTGGCAAAGTAAGGCTCGAAGTAGTCGGGCTCCAGGCCGATGGCCGCGCAGAAGACCCTTCGCAACCCGTGGGCGAGGCTTTCCATCTCGCCAAAATAGGCCGTGAAGGCCTCGCGCAGGCCTTGCGGGTTGACGGGCCACGGACTGCCTGGAAGTCGCGGCCCGAAGTTGACGCTTTCCTTGATGTCGCCCGGCGTCGAAACACCTTGGGTAGCGGCCAACGCCTCCTGGAGCAAAGGTGCAAAGTCCACACCGGCAAGTTGTGGCGGTTGCCCGACCAGCGCCCGCTTTTCGGCGTCGCTGTGGTCAAAGAAGGCGCGTGCGCTGTCGTACAGGCGCGCAGTGACGGCAGGGTCTACCCCATGGCCCGTGACGATAAAAAATCCCGTGCTCCGGCAGGCCGCATTGACGTGTGCCACCACGTCGTTCGCACTGCTGCCCCCCTTCAGGAAAGGCGCTATATCAATGACGGGAAGGCTGTCGTTGGCCATGGCAGGGTCCTGGGTTGACGCGACACGTCCGGTGCCGCCATTGCACCCGCATTCTAGGAAGTTCGTGCATGCGGTTAACAGGCCAGCACAGGCTCGCCCGCAGAAGACTGCATGCGACGGTTGCGCCCGGGCAGCTAACATGGTGACAGCACTTGCCGATCGGGCAGCAAGCCGCGCCACAGCGCCCTGGACACTGGAACAACGGAGATACCCCTCATGGCCTATGCAACGATCCTCTACGACAAGGATGACCAGGACAAGTTCGCCATCCTGACGATCAACCGCCCAGACAAGCTGAACGCGATCAACAAGACGGTCATCCACGAGATGGACCACGCGCTCGCCGCCGCGGTGGCCGACCCCGACGTCAACGCGCTGGTCATCCGCGGCGCAGGCCGGGCGTTTTCCGCCGGCTACGATCTGCAGGGCGGAGACTTCGATGTCGACGTCGATTTCTGGCGCACCGACATGACGGAAAACGCCGAGGCGCTGCTCAATATCTGGCGTGCGCCGATACCGGTGATCGCCTCGGTACACGGTTATGCGCTGGCGGGTGCGCTGGAGCTCATGATGTGCTGCGACCTGGCCATCGCCGCAGATACCGCCAAGTTCGGCGAGCCCGAAGTACGGCACAACTCCGGCCCTCCGTCGTTGATGATGCCGTGGCTTTTGTCGAGCCGCGACACGCGCTGGCTGATGTTCACCGGCGACCTGGTCGACGCACAGCAGGCGCGCGAGATGCGGCTGATCAACAAGGTGGTGCCCGCTGACCAGCTGGCCATCGAGACTGACAAGCTGGCACGCAAGATGGCCCGCATGCCCGTGCCCGCACTCAAGTACACCAAGGCCTCGCTGAACAACCAGCAGATGGTCGCCGGGCTGTTGAGCTCCTTCCAGTACAACGTCGAAGCCATTGCGGCATTGCACTCGACCAAGCAAGGGCGCGACTGGATGCGCAATCTGGCCACCATGTCGTTGAAGGAGTACCTGAACTTTCGCGATGCGCCGTTCAAGGGGCTGGATTGACAGCGTGAGCAGCAATCCAACCAACCACGGTTGCTGACAAGATGGCGGCATCTGGTACCTCCGTGCGCCGGCTGATGGAAGCGCGCAGCGTCGCCATCGTCGGTGCATCGGAACGACCGGGTGCACCGTCGGGCTTTGTGCTGCGCAATTTGCTGCGTTGCGGATTCTCGGGCGCCCTATGGCCGGTGCATCCCTCGGAGAAGCGAATTTTCGGACTGGCAGCGGTACCCCAGCTGTCCGACCTGCCGCATCGGCCCGACGTGGTGGTGATCGCCATTCCCGCCGCAAGCGCCGTCCCGGTGGTGCGTCAGGCTGCTGCGCTGGGCATTCCAGGCGCTGTCGTGCTGGCCAGTGGTTTTGCGGAGGTCGGAGCCACCGGCACCCTGTTACAGCAAGAACTGATCGACGCGTCGGTGGCTGGCGACCTGGCGCTGTGTGGTCCGAACTGCCTGGGTATCTACGTTCCCGCGACCGGGCTGGCCCTGTTCAGCTCGCGCCTTGCGCCAGCCATGCGCCGGGGCCCCGTGGCGATCGTTTCGCATTCTGGTGCCAGCGCCATCGCCCTCGCAAACTGCGGTCGCTGGGGCGTCAGCCATGTGGTGTCGGCTGGCAATGCTGCCGTGATCGACATCCCGGACTACCTGTCGTACTTTTCCACGACGGGCGATGTCCGTGTGGTGGCGGTCCTGCTGGAGAAAATAACCGACCCACCGGCTTTTGCGGCCGCTATGGCCGATGCCCACCGGGCCCAGGTCAAGGTGGTGGCCCTGCGCACCGGTCGCTCGGTTCGGGGCGCCCTGTCCACCACGGCCCATACCGGTGCGCTGGCCGGGTCGAACGAGGCCAGTTCGGCGTTTCTGCGGCGACACGGCGTGATCGAGGTCGACAACTACGACGAGTTGGTGGAAACGGTGGCATTGCTGTCCGCGGATGGCCTGCGCCCGACGGGGCGCACCATCGCTGCGATCGGCGTGAGCGGCGGCGGCTTGGCCCACTTGGCCGACCTGGCGGCCCAGGCCGGCGTTGTTTTTGCAGAAATAGGTGCAGAAACAAGGGCGGCGATTGACCGCTTGCTTCCGCCGTTTGCCCATGCAGACAATCCGCTGGACATGACCGGTATCGTCTTTGGCGAACCGGATCGTTACCGTGCCGCACTCGATCTTATGGCTGCCGACGGCGCCGTGTCGACCCTGGTCGCCGTACAGGATGCGCCCTTGGGGCTCGACCTGGACGGTGCCGCCGAATACGCCGGCATCGCTGGGGCGATCTCCCAATACCGGGCCACTGGCACCAAGCCACTCGTCTTTCTGAGTTTGCTGGCCGGCGGGCCACATGCGCTGATTCGGGATCGCCTGCAGGCTGGCGGCGTGCCGATCCTCCAAGGCGGCCGCGCGGGCCTTGCTGCACTGGCCCACGCACTGGCAGACCTCGCGCCTCGTCAGAGGGAACCCGGCCCGTCGCTGCGGCAACGGCCCCACTGGGCAAGCCGCCTGTCCGAAGGCCCGCCGCTGACCGAGCGCGAGGCGAAAGACTTCCTGAGTGCCCACGGCATTGCGACCACGCGGGAGATATTGGCGCAAGACAGCGCCGCGGCGGTTCGCGCGGCTGAAACCCTGGGCTGGCCCGTGGTGATGAAAATCGAGTCACCGGATATCGCCCACAAAACGGAGGTGGGGGGGGTGCAACTCGGTATCAGCAATGCGCCTGCTGTGCGCCAGGCGTTTGACGTGTTGCTGGACAACGCCCGGCGTCTGGCCCCGCAAGCCCGCATTACCGGGGTACTGGTCCAGGAGATGGTTTCGGGTGGCGTCGAGGCTTTGGTCGGTTTGGCGCGGCATCACCCGTTCGGCCTGGCCATCACGGTCGGCCCGGGAGGCATATTCGTCGAGTTGACGGGCGGGCATGCACTGGATCTGCTGCCGGTCGACATGGCGGCAGCCTTGGCTTTGATTCAGTCGACGCCGCTTGAACGGCTGCTGTCGGGCTATCGAACGTCGCCGCCAGCGGATGTGGCCGCGCTGGGCGACCTCGTCGTCCAGCTGGGCCGGATCGGGCTGGCCTACGAGCCGTACCTTGAAGCCATGGACCTGAATCCCGTGACCGTTCTGGCGCCGGGCCAGGGTGTGCGTGTTCTGGATGCGCTGATCGTCCGCCGGATGGATGCCGCACAACCGGCAGCAGTTCCCTAGCCGAATCCGCCCATGCGCAGGCCAGCGGCATGGCCGTTCATCTGGCGCGGGGTGTTCAGCTCTTGTAGCCGGGGTCCATCCTCTCGAGCTTGCGCAGCAGCGCAGGCCACGCCAGGACCGATCCTGCCCCGGGCGCCGCAGCCCTGGAAAACTCCGCCATGCGATGCAGGATCGCCAGGTCGATTGGGTTCAGCGGCTGACCACCGCTGAGCGCGTCGACCTGGATACGGCACGCGCTTTCAAGCGTGTACATCGCGATGAACGCGTCGGCCACCGTGCGCCCGACAGTCAGCAGGCCATGGTTGCGCAAGATCAGGCATTGCTTGTCGCCGAGGGCCGCCTGCAGCCGCGGCTTTTCGTCATCACGCAGAGCGATCCCCTCGTAGTCGTGGTAGGCCAACGAAGACAGCACGAAGGTCGCCTGCTGGCTGAGCGGCATCAAGCCCGCTACCTGACAGCTCACAGCGATGCCGGCACGGGTATGCGTATGCAGCACGCAGCCGATGTCGTCGCGGGCCTGGTGGATGGCGCTATGGATCGTGAAGCCGGCTGGATTGACCGGGAAGGGTGAATCGCTGAGCTTGGTGCATGCATGGTCGACGCGGATCAGGCTGCTGGCCGTGATTTCGTCGAACAACAAACCGTAGGGATTGATGAGGAACTGGTGCCCGGGGCCCGGGATACGGGCACTGATGTGGGTGTAGACCAGATCGCTCATGCCGTAGTCGGCGATCAGGCGATACGCCGCGGCCAGGTCGACACGCAAATTCCATTCTTCGGAGCTGACGAGTTCCTTCACGGACGGGATGTGCATGGTGTGCTCTCGAATTGCGTTGGCAGGGCCGGATTCAAAAGTGAATTGTGCGGGATTTGCACCTGCGTGGCGGGGGCCACCGGCATGACGACGTCGCCAGCCAAGGGGCCATCTGAAGGAAGCGCACAATCCGCAGGCGCTCCAGCCCTGCACCCTGATACCCATGCTTGCCACTGGGAGACGGCCATGCGATGGTCGCTCGAAAGAAAAATGAAGATGGCGCATTGAAAAAACCGACCGATCCCGAGTCTGCACCCTGGCTGAGGATGTGGCAGGCACGGCCCCGGCTGGTCGCCGCGGTGTTGCTCGGGCTTGCCGTAGCCTGGTTGCTGCCGGAAACCGCCCCGTTGCATGGGCAGTCGCACTGGTTGATAGGCTGGAACGCGGGCTCCGGTCTTTACCTGGGCCTGGCCTTGCAGATGATGCGCAGCACCGACACGGAGGGCATTCGACGCCGTGCGGTTCGACGGGGCGAAGGGCGAATGGTCATCCTCACGCTGGTGGTCCTGGCAGCAGTTGCCGTGCTGCTGGCGGGCTGTGCACGCAGACACCGCGCACCCAACACTATGCACAGGATTTCTACCTCGCGCGGTATCACCACCCGCCCGACCCTGGCTGCCTCGATTTCTTTTACTTTGCGTGCGTCATTGGCACATCGGGTCAGACCGCCGCCGTGGCGTTACAGGGGTCGGCACTGCGCGGTGTTGGTGTGGTGCATTGCATTCTGGTGTTTTTCTTCAACGCGACCCTGATCGCCCTGGCGATCAACATCGCCGCCGGGCTGATTTGACCGCGCACATGGACGCGCTGGGCGGCGAAAAACGCGTCAATGTTCTGGAGACACGATGTCGACCCGGCGGATCGATTGAAGAAGACGCAGCCAGGCGTTCACAGCCCCGGTCAGCCAGCCCGCTCGGCCACGCGCTCCAGCTTTTTGCTGAAGACCCAGGAAGCGCCGAGGAACAGAACCAGCATCACCAGGCCGAGACCCGAAGAGGCGTCGCTCATCACCTTTTCCGAGACCTGGCCGAAGGCGTAACCAGCCGAGACGATCGCACATGACCACAACCCGGCAGCGATGAAATTGAGCCTCAGGAACGTGGACCAGGGCAACTCCGATACCCCATAGGCGAAACCGGCGACGCCGCGGATGCCGTGCGGATAGCGATGCAGCAGGATCATCCAGACATAGTGACGGCCAGCCAGCCGCGCCACGGTCTGGATGGCGCGCGCAATCCGGGAAGACGATCCGAGCCAGCGGGTGCCAAACCGCCGCCCGATCCAGAACCGGACGACATCGCCGGTGAAGCTGCCGAGCCAGCAGACGATGATGACGACTCCTAAGCTCAGCGCACCGGCATACGCCGCATACCCCGCGAACAACGTGAACAGCAGGCTGTGCGACGACGCCAGGGCGAACAACAGGCTGTAGGCGGCGTCGCCGTGTTGGCGCAGGAGTTCGAGGAATGAGGTGAGGTCGGTCGGAATCTGCAAGCGGGCTCCCGTTCAAGGGCTTGTCACCACGGGTTCGGATGACACGATCCGACGCAGACTATCACGCCGCCGGAGTGAGCAAGCAAAGGGGAGTTGCGGCTAAGGGAATAGCCGGGGAACCTTGCAGGACCGACGGCACCCGTGCGATCGGCACTGCCGGGTGCAGGCAGGGGCCCATTGACCTACTATCGGGGCTCCCCCATCGGCCCCGTGCCACTTTTCAGGAAATTCCATGACCATCTCGATGTACCAAGCCAGCGTGCCACGTTTCGTCAACATCCTCGGCAACCTGACCAAAATCCTGGACAAGACCCAGGCCCATATCGACGCCAAAAAAATCGCCGATGCCACACTCACCGGCTACCGCCTGTTCCCCGACATGTTGCCGCTGACCACCCAGGTACAGATCGCCTGCGACGCCGCCAAGGGCGTGATCGCCCGCCTGTCCGATGTGGACGCCCCGGTGTTCGAGGACAACGAAACCACGCTGGCCCAACTGAAAGAGCGCGTCGCCAAGACCATCGCGTTCATCCAGAGCGTGCAGGCCGAGAAAATCGACGGCACCGAAGACAAGGCCATCGTCACCAAGCGCGGAGACAAGGAAACGCATTACACCGGCATGCAGTTCCTGCTGGGCCATGCCGTGCCGAACTTCTATTTTCACGTGACCACCACCTACAACATCCTGCGGCACAACGGGGTGGAGATCGGCAAGCGGGATTTCCTGGGCAATCCTTGAGCCAGGATGGCGCACTTGAAGAGGGTGGCTGTCCGACGCCGTGACCTCACGCAATCTTGCGAAAAAAATGGACGCCTGCCATCCCTTCAAAGTCTTCGTCTTGCGTCCAGAGTTTTACGCCAAATTCGAGGACGGCAGCGTAAATGATGCTGTCGGCCATCGGCAATTTATGTTTCAGGGACAAGGCGGAAGCGGCACTGGCGCGGTCCGCCGTCAGGTCTATCACCTCGAAACGACGCATGTGGGACTCCACACGCTGTGCCTGCGCCGTGGTGCCCAGCATGCGCACGCGTTTGGTCACTTCAAAGATGGTGATGGCGGGCACCACCAAATTGCCGCCATCGATGATGTCGACAAAGACTTGCGCGTTGGGGCCAAGCGCGAGCACCTCCAGCCAGCCGCTGGAATCAACGATGTTCATAGGCGGTCTCGCTCGCGTGGGATGTGTGTATCGGCCCCCAAGAACATGCCGAGCAATGCCGCGGCAGGCTCCTGTGGCACCAGTTCGATGCGGTTCGACTTGACCCGTACCTCAAGGCGTTGGCCCGCCTGCAGGCCCAACTGACGGCGCGCTTCTGACGGGATGGTGATCTGGAATTTGGATGAAAGCGTGGCAACCGTTGTCATGGCGGATTCTCCTGGCATGTAAAGCGAAGTGAAATTGTAAAGTGAATCCGTTTCGGCGGACTTGCAGCGTCGAACGCAGGCCTGCCGGCTGGCACATCCCCCGACCATCCCGATTCACTGCCCAGAGCGTCGATGCCTGTCGCACCTGTCGCCGCATTTCGGCGATTCAGACTTTCGCCCCTCGGTATTCCGGTCCCTGGACCACCCCCGGGCCCGCATACTGCAGGAGGAACGCGGCCGGTTTTTCCCCCATCCTGGCAAGGTCCGATCCTTGCTTGGCAGTGGGACCCAGATCCACTGCAACCCAAGGGCGACAGCCCACGCCACAAGGCCAAAGCCCACCGGATTAGCATTCCAGGGTGTCTACCGAACGCCCCCTGCTCTACACTTACCGCCGCTGTCCGTATGCGATGCGTGCGCGCATGGCGCTGTTGACCGCATCGATCGGGTTCGATGCATTGGAAATCAGCCTGAAGGAGAAGCCGGTTGCCATGCTGGCGGTTTCATCAAAAGGCACGGTACCGGTACTGGTATTGTCCGACGGCCGGGTGATCGAGGAAAGCCTGGACATCATGCGCTGGGCCTTCGAGCCGGATGACCCCACGGGTTGGTGGCGCAGGGCGCAGACAGACAACAACAGGGCATTGATCGCAGACAACGACGGTGCCTTCAAGCAGCAACTCGATCGCTACAAGTACCCGCAGCGGTTGGGACCCATAGATCCTGCGCTTTCCCGTGACGAAGCACTAGCCGGCATGCTGCGAGTGCTTGAGGAGCGACTGGCCGCGCGGGCCTGGCTTGGCGCCGATGCGCCTTGCGCGGCCGACCTGGCGATCTTCCCATTTGTGCGGCAATTCCGTGCGGTGGATGCGGCATGGTTCGATGCACAGCCCTTGCCGGCTACGCAGCGTTGGCTGCAGATCTGGCTGCAAGGCCAGCCGTTCGATACGTGCATGAAGCGGTTGCCTACGGGCGTGCGGCTGGAATTCTAGAGGACCCAAGGCAAAAGCATCTCGACAGGCACCTGCGGTAGCGCGCTGCAGACCTTACTCGACCTGGATACCGGCTTCCTTGATCACCTTGCCATATCGGCTGTGGTCGTTGGCAATCACCCGCGAGATGGCCGCGGGTTCGCCGCCTTTCGGGACCAGCGCCAGCGTCTTCATCCGCTCGGCCACGTCGGGCATCTTCAGAATTTCGTTCAGGTGGCTGTTGAGGGTGCGCACGACATCGGTAGGCAGGCCCTTCGGACCCACGAACCCTTGCCAGGCGCCCACTTCCGAATCCCTGAACCCGGCCTCGGCAAACGTTGGTACGCCTGGCTGCAGCGGCGAGCGTGCCGGGTCGGCTACGCCGATTGCCGCTCGCCAGGTGCTGCGCCACGGGACCCAGCGTGGTGTGGAAAACCGGGATATGGCTGCCGATGACGTCCACGATGGCGGGACCCGAGCCGCGGTACGGCACTTGCGTGAGCTTGATGCCGGCGGACTTGTTGAAGGCCTCGCCCAGGATGTGCATCGGCGAGCCGCTTCCGGGGCTGGCGTAGTTGGCGATCTTGCCGGTTGGGCGGCAGCCACGAAGTCCTTCATGTCCTTGATGCCGGTCGCGGTGTTGACCACCAGCAATAGCGACTGGGTGCCGGCCAGCATGATGGGCGTGAAATCGGTCAGTGGGTCGTACACCGCGCCTGAACCGGGCTTGAGCACCAAAGGCGCCGTTGCCATGGTGTTGGGTGTGAACAGCAGCGTGTAGCCATCCGGCGTGGCTTTTGCAACGAAGGAGTTGCCGATAGTGCCGCTGGCACCGGTCTTGTTCTCCACGATCACGGGCTGGCCCACACGCGCAGCCAGCTTTTCGGCAAACAGACGCGCCAGCGCATCGGTGTCGCCACCGGGCGGGAAAGACACGATGAGATTGATCTGCTTGGTGCGAGCAACAGCGCCCTCTTCGCGTCTGCGCAAAGCCTCAGTGCGGCGGCGGCGCGGATGGCGCCTCGCGCGCATCGATGGACCGCGGCCCGGCCGTCAGCGCAAAGAAGTCATTCTCTGAGGGCATCTGCGTCGCCAGCAGGTACAGAAAATGCAGCTTGAGCGGGTTGCGCCGGATGCGCTGCAGCATCGCAGGGTCGTGCATCTTGTCAAAGCGCGCCGACCGCATGCGAAAACGCACCTGCCGCTGGGTCTGCGGCACACCGGCTTCATGCATGGCGTCGAGCAGGAAGTAGCACAAGGGATCCTGCGGCGCCGTGTAGTTCAGCCAGGCAATGTCCAGATGCGCCAGTCGCCGCACGGCAGCAGCGACATGCACCTCCTGGCGCAACAGGGCTTAGATGGCCATCGGGCTGCCCAGGTTCAGGAATTTCGAGCGTGCCAGGCGCCCCTGCTGGCCACTGCAATGCTGTGCGACTTGCGCGATGAGCGCGGTGCCGAGCATGGCGCCCATGCAATGGCCAACAACCAGCGCCTCGTCGTCGGCCTCGAACTCGGCGCTGCGATGCGCGTCGGAAACACGCTGCGCAAACCCCGCCAGGCGCGCGTCGAGCAAGGGCATCTGGCCGATGGCCCAGGCATAGGACCCGTTCAAGGCATGGGTCAACCAGACCAGATTCCATCGCAGCGCCAAGCGCCACCCGAACCAGGCAGCGACCAGCCCGGCGCCCAGTGCCGATGCAAGGCTTCACGCGGGAGGCGCGCCGCTGGCCGCCATCGCCGCGCCAGCCGCACCCGCAGCCGCCGCCATGGCCAGCAGCACGCCCCCAAGATAAATCGGCAGCGAGATCAGCGTCCAGGCCCAGCGAGGCGCGAGGCGCCACGATGCGGCGTACGCGCCCTGCCCTGCATGCCGCAACCAGAACTAAAACAACCCACGCAACCAGGCCACCCAGCCTCGCGGGACGTTGGCACGGGCCAGGTCATCCCAGCACGGATAGATGTAGCGCGTCTGCACCGGGCCGTCGGCCGTCAGCGCCTGCAGGGTCCAGGTGACACAGTGGTCGCCATCGGCGGCACTGTCCGAAACCGCATAGGCAGCGCCATCAGCGCTGCGCTGGGTCTGCGGCTGCCGGCTAACTTCCGTGCGGTAGGTCTGGTCGTAGTGCTCCTGGCCGCGCGGATCAAACCCGGCAGAAAAAACACCCGGCGGCGCCGGATCGGGGGCGTCGAGCTGTCTGCGCGCGGCGATCCGTCCAGGGTGGCGGGCCCGCCGCCGCCGGTTCAGGCTGCCTGGCAACGCCAAGTCATTTCGGCGGCCGGTGCAGGGCGCAGATCTTGTTGCCCGAGGGGTCGCGCAGGTAGGCCAGGTAGAGCTTTCCGGCGGGCCCTTCCCGCATGCCCGGCGGGTCTTCACAGGCGGCGCCGCCATGGGCCAGGCCAGCCGCGTGAAACGCATCGGCCTGCTCTGCCGACTGCGCCAGAAAACCCAGCGTGCTGCCGTTGCCCGCGCAGGCCGGTTCGCCGTTAATGGGGGCGGAAATGGAAAAAGTGCCGGTCGGGCTGCGGTAGAAATAGCGGGCCTTGTTGGCCACACCGGAGGCGACCCCCAGGGTGCCGAGCACGGCGTCATAAAACTGCTTCGAGGCGTCGAGATCGTTGGCTCCGAGCATTACATGGCTGAACATGGTTGTCTCCTGGGTAAGCCCGCTGTCCGGGCGAGATAGGGTGACTGCAATGGTATCCGACGGTTCAGCCGGGCAAGGGGCCGAGATCGATGCCCTCGTGGGCGGCCACCCGCTCCAGGGCACGCTCGAAAAGGGCCCGCGCCGAGCCCGACACCGACGCCAGGTGGGCATGCAGGTGGGCGTCTTCCGAACTCTTGTGCAGACACTCCTGGCTGTACTGCTCGAAACTGGCCAGCTGCGCAATGATCTCGGCCACATGGCGGGGGCATTCGCACAGCACCGCGCTCGAGATGCCCGCCACACGCGCCAGAACTTCGTCCGAGTATTTGCGAGGCGGGATCATGGCGCCAGGCGCCGTTTCAGGTGCGGTATCGGCGGTATCGATGATCAGCACGGAGCGCACCAGGTCGGCCAGATCGCTGTCTGACACCGGCTCTCGCCGCACCAGCATGCCGGCCTGTTTCATGGCCTGCGCCAGTTGCTCGCGGCCATAGCTGTAGACCACGATCACCTGCAGGACATGGTGGCGATGCGCCACGCGGCGAATGCCGTCCAGCACGATCTCGTGCAAGGTGCCGGCACGCACCAGCAAAATCTGCGGTGGCGAAGTGAATTGCGCATTCAGCGCAGCGTCGAGATCGGCAAACACGCCGGCCACCTGCACCGACGTGCTCGCAAAGCCCGCACGAAAGGCGCTGGAGCCCACGCGCGCAGCCAGCCCCAGGCCCACCACCGCGAGCGACACAGCGCCAGCTGGCATGCGCTGCCGAGACTGCTGCTGCGCATGGCCCTGATGCTGCTGCCAGAGCCGGTTCAGCGTGTCGGCATCCAGCCGGGCGATCTGGCTGATCGCATGCCCGGCGTCGCTGAGTTGCCGGAGCAAGGTGGCGCGCAGCAGGTCCTGGTCGTTGTACAGGCGCTGCTGGCCGGCCGTCTTGCGCGGCACAAAAGCCTGGTAGCGCATCTCCCAGACCCGCAGCGTGGGCACTGGCACGCCGGACAGCTTGGCAATGGTGCCGATGCGATGCACCGGCTCGAGCAGAATATTTTGCATGGGAATTGATTTGAATAGGTATTGAGAACTATTTCCCCGATATTTTGTATCATTTATCGACTTTTCACACCGGACGTAGAGATAAGAAAGTACATTTCTGTTGCAGAACCTGCTTTTTAACCTACTCAATGGAGTATCCATGGTCAACAAACAAGCCAAACATGCGTTGCATATCGTGCTGGTGGTTGCCAGTCTTCCTGCTGGCGAGACGATCACTACGCAAGAGTTGTCCGGCCGGCTCGGACTCTCGGTGTCTTATCTCGAGGGCGTATTGAAGCAATTGCGAACGACCGATGTGCTGCGCGCAATCCGGGGCCCGGGCGGCGGCTACCAACTCAGCGCGGATCCGCACGCCATCAGCGTGTGGGATGTCGTGTCTGCCTTCAGCGAGGCTGCGCCTGAACCAGCCAGCGATCGACTGACCGGGACCCAGTGGCTCGAGGTCGAATGCCAGCGGCTGAAGGCGGAGTTCCTGGCCAAGGCGACGATTGCGGACTACCTGTCGGTGGTGCCCGCCGCGCCCGCCGACAGCCCGCGGGCCCAGCGCAAGGAGAGCACGCTGCGCTTCAAGCCCTTGGCGCCTCCGATGCGCCCGCGTGCGCCCAACTCGGTGTTCGACCTATCGGCCTTCTACCAGCTCCAGGCTGCCTGAAGCCGGCCCCTGGCTACCGCCATGCGGTGAGCCCGGAGCACCTGGTCCAGCAGAGCGATATTCGGGCATTGCGGGGCCTCGGGTGTCAACAATCCGCTTTTGCCGATTCATGGGGGAAGAGGCACGTCGTGTTCCGCGACAATCCGGTTCTCGCAAAAGAGACCTCCCCATGAACCGTCCCCCTGCATGCCCGATCAGCGATTCGATCCGCACCTGATGATTGGCGCCGCCGCATGCGACTGCCTACCCATCTACTGCCTGCATCGCTGACCCATCGGGTGTTTGCGCTGGTTGCCATTACGCTGCTGCTGTTCGTCGGATTGGGCACTGGGGCCTTTCTCTTTCGCGAGCTTGATCGCCTGATTGGGCAGCCCCAGGCCGCCTCGGCGCTGCTGGTCGAGGTGACTGGGCAAGCCGTGCAAGACCGTGGGGTGATCGGCGACTACGACAAGGTAGCCAGGATCCTCGACACGGGTGTGCAGGGCTCACTGTTCGCTCGCGCGTCTTTCACCGACCGGCAGGGCGGCCGGATCGAAGCCGAGAATCGGACCCGGTCCGAGCGGTACACGCCCGAGTGGCTGCAAACCTGGGTTGGACAGCGGCTGCCCGACATGAATCGCGGCATCAGCGTGGACGGCAAGGACTACGGTGTATTGCGCCTGCAGTTCGACACACGGGCGGTGGCTGGCGACATCGGGGCTACGGCCGTCGCCGCATTGGGGCTGGCGCTGCTGAGCGTGGTGGGCGGCCTGGTGCTGATCCGGTTTGCGCTGGCGCGCTGGCTGGGCAGCCTGGAACAGCTGCGCCGCATGGTCGAGAACCTGGGCACCGGGCGGCTGGAATCAGCCACGCTGAACCCGCAGACGGCACCCGCGGAAATCCGCCGGGTGGTCGAGACGTTCAACCAGACCGCGCGCCTGGTGCGCGAGCGCGAGGCCTCGCGCCGCGCGCTGGACGACCAGAAGTTTGCACTTGACCTGCATGCGATCGTGAGCATCACCGACCTGTACGGCACGATCACCTACGTCAACGACCGGTTCTGCGCCCTCAGCGGTTACGCGCGCGAGGCGCTGCTGGGGCAAAACCACCGCATCATCGGCTCGGGGCGTCATGACAAGGCCTTTTTCGACGACCTGTGGGCCACCATCAGCGCGGGCCGGGTGTGGCATGGCGAGATCTGCAACCGCAACCACAGCGGTGCGGTGTACTGGGTCGATGCGACTTTGGTGCCCCTGCTGGACGCGCAGGGTCAGATCACGCAGTACATCGCGATCCGCACCGACATCAGCGCCCGCAAGGAGGCCGAAAGCGCCATCCTGGCCGCCAAGGAAGCGGCGGAAGAGGCCAACCGCGTCAAGGGTGACTTCCTGGCCAACATGAGCCACGAAATCCGTACGCCGATGAATGGCGTCATCGGCATGACCGACCTGGCACTGGACACCGAGCTGACCAGCGAACAGCGCGACTACCTGGACACCGTGAAGTCTTCGGCAGACGCCCTGTTGCAGATCGTCAACGACATCCTCGATTTTTCCAAGATCGAGGCCGGCCGCATGCGCCTGGAGTGCATCGGGTTCTCACTCGAAGAAGTCCTGCGCGACACACTCCGGCCGCTCGCGATGCGTGGGCACCAGAAACACATCGAGGTGCTGCTCCATATCGCGACCGGTATCCCGGAACGCCTCATTGGCGACCCGGGGCGGCTGCGCCAGATCATCGTGAACCTGGTGGGCAATGCCATCAAGTTCACACCCGACGGCGAGATCGAGGTGACGGTGCGCCTGGCCGATGCGCAACCGGCGGCTGGTGCCAGCATCACGTTCACCGTGCGCGACACGGGCATCGGCATCGAACCCGCCCAGCTGAAGTCGATCTTCGATTCGTTCTCGCAAGCCGATAGCTCCACCACGCGGCGGTATGGTGGTACCGGGCTGGGCCTGACCATCTCGTCGCAGCTGGTGGGAATGATGGGCGGCTCGATCAGCCTGACCAGTGCAGTGGGTCAGGGCAGCACATTCGCGTTCACGCTCGCCCTGCGTTACGGCGGCAAGTCTTCACCGGCGCGTTTCCAGACCGCTGCACGCCTGCACGGCCTGAAGGTGCTGGTGGTGGACGACAACGCGACCAGCAGCCGGCTGGTGTGCGCGATCGTGGCGCAATGGAAGATGGAGCCGGTTTCGGTCGCCAGCGGAGCTGCCGCATTGGAGCTGCTGGCCCGGGCCGACAGCACGGGCTCGCGATTCGCCGTCACGCTGATCGATGCCCACATGCCGCCGATGTCCGGCTTCGAGCTGATCGAGCGCCAGCGCGATGGACACCTGCAAAACGGCGGTGTGCCGGTGGTGATGCTGTCGCCCGACCGGCAACGCGAAGACGCCCTGCGCTGCCGCGCGCTGGGCGTGGTTCACTACCTGTCCAAGCCCATCGCCCAGGCCGAGCTGTTCGCCGTCATCCTGGGCGCGCTCGGCGAGCCGGTGACGGCGCGTACCCGGCCGGAGCGGCGCAAGTCACCGCGGGCCCCGCTGCGCCCGCTCAAGGTGCTGGTGGCCGAGGACAACCCAGTCAACCAGACGCTGGCGCAGCGCCTGCTCGTGAAGCAGGGCCACCAGGTGCACCTGGCCAGCAACGGTGTCGAGGCCGTGCATGCGTGGACGGAAGGCGACTTCGACGCCATCCTCATGGATGTCGACATGCCGCTCATGAATGGCCACGAGGCCACCCGCCGCATTCGCGCAATCGAGACCTCGGAGGCGGCCGGACAACACACACCCATCATCGCAATGACCGCCCATGCGATGGAAGGCGCGCGCGAGAACTGCCTGCGCAGTGGCATGGACGGCTATCTGTCCAAGCCCATCGTCACCGACGCCTTGTGGCGCGAACTCGAGCTGGTGACACGCCGGGCGGTGCCGGTGGCCGCCATCGCCGAACCAAACGGCACATCGCTGCCTCACGCTGAGGCAAGCGGCAGCGCGGACTTTGCAAGCATGCGCCAGACCATGGGCGACGACCCCGTGCTGTTCGGGGCGATCCGGGTTCAGTTCCTGGAAGATGTGCCGCGCTTGCGCACCCAGCTGGGTACCGCACTGGCGCAGACAGATGCGCCGGCAATGGCCTCTGCTGCACACGCGATCAAGGGGCTGGTCGCCATATTTGCCGCGCGATCCTGCATGCAGGCCTGCCAGCAGGTCGAACAGGACGCCCCGACACCTGCCGCTGGTGCTGCAGTACGGGCGCTGGAGCAACAGCTCGAGGCACTTCAGATGGCGGTGACAGACTACCGCTGGTGACACGCGCGCCGCCGCATGCGACGGGAATGGTCGTATATTCCCGCGCTGGAGTCCCTATGCGCCCCTTCATAGTCATCTGCCTATCACTGACCCTGGCCTGCGCCCGACCGGCTGCAGCCGGCCCCCACGAAGATGCCGATGTCGCGTATGCCCGCGGCGACTATGCGGCTGCGCTGCAGATCTACCGTGCACTGGCGGCCCAGGGCCTGGCACCGGCCCAGTTCAACCTGGGAGTGATGCACGACTTCGGGCAGGGTGCGGAACGCGACCCGGCAGCCGCGGTGCGCTGGTACCGCACAGCCGCCGCGCAGGGCCATGCTGGGGCGCAGTTCAATCTGGGCGGCATGTATTTTGAAGGCACTGGCGTGCCGCAGGACACGCTGCGGGCCCATATGTGGTTCACGCTGGCTGCGATCGCCGGTGCGCCCGGCGCCAGCCGCAACCGCAGCAGTATCGGCCGGCTGCTCAGCCCGGACGAACTGGCTCGGGCGCAGCAGATGACGCGCGAATGCCAGGCGCGCCAATTCATCGGCTGCGATTGAGCCCCTGCACGCCGTCCACGGGCTTGACACGGTGGGGCTAGTCGCCGTTGCGGCCGAGAATGCCACCGAGCACCGAGCCCTCTTCCTTCGAGCCACCGCGCTGCGGCGCTGCCGCAAACACCCTGGATGCCAGGCGCGAAAACGGCAGGCTCTGCAGCCAGACCGTGCCCGGACCGGCCAGGCGCGCAAAGAACAGGCCCTCGCCGCCGAACAGGGCCGTCTTGATCTTGCCAACGAACTGGATCTCGAAGTCGACGCCGGTTGTGTACGCGACCAGGCAGCCGGTGTCCACCAGCAGTGTCTGGCCTGCGACGAGTTCGCGCTTGACCACCGTGCCGCCCGCATGCACGAAGGCCAGACCGTCACCCTCGAGCTTCTGCATGATGAAGCCCTCGCCACCAAAAAAGCCAGTGGACAACTTGCGCTGAAAGGCGATGCCCAGCGACACGCCGCGCGCAGCGCACAGGAAGGCGTCTTTCTGGCAGATCAGGGTGCCACCCAGCTGGCGCAGGTCCATTGGCAGGATCTTGCCCGGGTAGGGCGCTGCAAAGGCCACCCGCTGCTTGCTCGAGGCCTGGTTGCTGTAGACGGTGGTGAACAGCGACTCGCCGGTGACGAGGCGCTTGCCTGCGCCGAGCAGCTTGCCCAGCAGGCCCCCCTGGGCGGCGCTGCCGTCGCCAAACACGGTATCCATCGTGATGCCGGCGTCCATGAACATCATGCTGCCGGCCTCGCCGATCGCGGCCTCACCCGGGTCGAGTTCTATCTCGACGAACTGCATCTCGGCCCCATGAATCTCGTAATCGACTACATCCATCGCCATCGGTGGTTCCTCCTGTTCAAGATCACTGATTCTTCACCGCAATGCGGCCAGCTCCCGATCCAGCTGCGCGGCATCTCCCAGGTTGAGCTGGACCAGCCGGCGCAGGTGCGTCATGCTGTCCAGATCGATATGGTCCCAGTACAAGCCCACATGGCCGTGCTCGGCATGAGCGACCTTGGCATTGACCCGGATGTGCGCGTTGTCGTCCAGCATCAACTCGAGTGCCAGCAAGGTGCCGGGCGCGATCGCCCAGCCGGGCGGCTGCGACACCAGGGCGCCCTTGAGCGAGATGTTGAGCAGGCGCACCGCCGTGCTGCCTTGGGCGCTGATCATGCGCACCGGTGTGTCAAACGGCACCCGGGTGAAGTGGCGCTGGTTGCGGTCGGGGTCGGGGTCGGTCACGGCGCGTCCTCGGTTTCTAGTCTTCGGATTCTTCGAACTTGGGCACACAGCCGCTCACCACGGCGTCGGCACGGAACATCCACCACTGGCGCCGGTTGGCATACCCGGCCACGGTGACCTTGTCACGCAGCACGCAGGCTTTCACGGCCTCGCGCAGGCCGAAAAGCCAGCGTGTCTGCGGTGCCTGGGCCTGCCAGGCGACCGCCTCGCCAAACTGCAGCTCGGTCGGTTTGCGGAATCCGAAGTCCTTCATGGGTCGGTCGGCCATCAGCAGATTCTGCTCCTTCCAGCCGACCATGCCGATCTCGGCAGTGGGGCCGGCAATGGCGCCGGCCTTGCGCATCACGCCCACCGCCGAGTTCGAGTCGTTCAACAGCGGCGAAGCCCAGAATCCCCAGACCAGCCAGAAGCAGGCGATGCCACCAGCCAGCGCGTGCACTCCCCGGCGGACCCGGAACACCAGCGCACACACCACGAACAGCGCACCCATGGCCACAAACATGAACCAGAGCCATCGGCCGCCGTCGGGCAATTCGCGCTCGAGCACCATCTGGTTCATGCTGGCCCAGCGCCCCTGCAGTGCCCACCAGCCGGCACCGGCGAAACCGATGCCCAGCAACAGGGCCGAGGCGAAGGATGCCAGCCGTGCCCCGGCCGTGTCGATGGTGCGCACCAGGGTGGGCCCGAGCGCCAGCGCGAGGATCGGCAGCATGGGCATCAGGTACACCTCGCGCTTGCCGCCTGCGGCGCTGAAGAACAGGAACACCAGAGCACACCAACCCAGCAGGAGCAGATAGCGCGCATCCCTTTGCTGCCAGCCGGTCTTCCACTCACGCCAGGCCCCAAGGTAGGCCAGGGACATCGGGAAGAAATGGAACAGCAACACCGGCACGAAATACCAGAACTCCTGCGCGTGGCCGCCAACCGACCCGGCATACCGCTTGGCGGTCTGGTGCAACAGGATGTCGTTGACGTACGCCATGTATTCGGGTGTACCGCGCCACAGGGCCACAGAAACCATGGGCACCAGCCACAACAGGATGGCACCGAAAAAGGCCAGCACCCCACCCGCCCAGCGCAGGCCATCACCGCGGGTCTGCGTCACCCCCACCCAGCCGCCGCGCCGGGCCAGCAGGTAAGGCAGCAGCATCAGCAGGGCGATCACGCCCACGCCCTTGGTAATGACGCCCAGCCCGGCCGCAAAACAACCCAGCCACCAGGCGCGCCAGTTCGGGCCGCGCAGCAGGTGGATCAACAGGCCCCAGTTGGACAGGGTGATGAACGCCATGACCAGCGGATCGATCTGCGCCCGCTTGACCTGGTAGGCGAACTGGAAGGTCACCAGCAGGACGGCCGCAGCGAACAGGCCCACGCGCGGATTCCACAGGCGCCGGCCCATGTCCCAGGTGAGTGCCAGCGTGGCCAGCCCGGCCAGCAGCGAAGGCAGGAGAAAAGCGACGCGCCAGTTCCCGGTGATCAGGTAGAACACCGCCTCCAGCCACATCAGCATGGGCGGCTTGTCCGAATAGAGTTCGCTGCCACGGTGTGGAAACAGCCAGTCGCCCGAGGTGATCATCTGCCGTGCTACCAGCGTGAAACGCGGCTCATCAGACGGCCAGGGGTCGCGCAGCCCGATACCGGCACCCAGCACCACCAGGGCGGCCAGCATCAGCAGCCAGAAGTGGCGCCGGTCCTCGGCGCTGACGGTGTTGCTGGCCGCCGGGTTCATTCGGCTGACTGCCGGCTGTTCTTGCGGTCGCGCCACAGGAACTGCAGATTGCGGAAATAGATGATCAGACCCGTGCCCTGGCCGATGATGAAGACCGGGTCTTGGCGGTGGATCGCGTAGGCGAGCAAGGTGGTGCCACCGGCCATGCTGAAGTACCAGAAGGCGGAGGGGATCACGCTCTTCTTGACCCGCTCGCTCTGCAACCACTGCAGGATGAAACGGGCCGAGAAAAGTGCCTGTCCCACCAGCCCGATGACCAGCCAGGTCTTGTCGATTTCGATGTTCATGGAGTCTCTTTCAAATTCAGACGTACAACGTGGGGTACGCGTGCGCGCCGCTGCAGCCACATCACACCCAGCATGTCGATGATGCCCACCCACAGGCGGTTGCCGATGCCGTAGTGCGACTGCCCGTGCTGCCGCGGGCGGTGCGCCACGTGCACCGATTCGACCTGACCTCCCGCCCGGCGCACCAGCGCCGGCAGGAAGCGGTGCATGTGGTCGAAATACGGCAGTGCCAGGAAGTCCTCGCGGCCAAACAGCTTGAGGCCGCAACCGGTATCGGGCGTCGCATCGCCCAACAGGCGCGAGCGTACGCCGTTGGCGACGCGCGAGGACATGCGCCGCACCCAGGTGTCCTGGCGCTTGGCGCGCCAGCCTGCAATCAGCACCGGCAGCCCGAGGGCGCCGGCACCCAGTGCCTTCCAGCGGGCCAGTAGCGCCGGAATGTCGGCTGGGTCGTTCTGGCCATCGCCATCCAGCGTGGCGACAACGGGCCCGCGAGCCTGCGCCACACCGGTGCGTACGGCCGTGCTCTGGCCGCAGTTGTTGCCATGGAAAACGACCACAAGCCAAGGGTGGGTGCCGGCATACGCGACCAGGATGTCACGCGTGTCGTCACTGCTGCAGTCGTCGACGAACACGGCCTCGAACACGGCGACACCTGTGAGGGCCGCTGCGATCTGGTCCAGCAGGGCCACCACATTGCCCGACTCATTGTGGACAGGAACAACAACGGAAATTTCGGGAGCTGTCGGGGACATTGCAACGCATGGAAGCCGGTGGAGCCTCCGATTGTCGCACTGCCACGTCAGGCCAAAGGCGTTCCGAACTGGGTCTCGACCGACATGCGCAGGCTCAGACCGTCGGCTGCCGCCTTGGAGCGCTCGACGTAGTACCCCAGGCCAGGGAGAGCCCGCAGGTTGTAGGGAATATCGGCCTGGGCGCAATGCTCCAGGATGACCCACAGGGTGGCTCCGCGACCACTGTGGTTGGAGTGCCCGCTGGCGTCGAATTTCTGGCACAGCAGGCAGGCCTGGGCCCGTGTGACTGCGGCGGGACGCGTACCGGGGAACAGGCCGCTGGGCTGGACCACCTCGTCCTGATCGCCCTTGAACCGGTCGGAGGTGCGCAACTCGGACTCCTGCTGTGCGTCGGCAGGGACCGCCTTGCGCAGGTGCTTCTCGCGCAGCGGCCGCACCCGTGCCGTGGCGGGTTCGATCTGGGTGCAGGACATGTAGGCCACCGAGCCCGAAAAAAACAGTGCCAGCGCCTTGTCTCGCGCCTCTTCTTCTGTTGGTGCATCCACCACGATGGTCTGGTATTGCTCCTGCACCACGCGCTCGACGAACACGAAGTATTTGCCTGGTATGACAGGGCTGTGGGCGCTGGCCGGCTTCTTCATCGATCACTCCCGAACGTCAGGGGGCCAGGCGCTCCAGGCCCCCCATGTAAGCACGCAGCACGTCCGGCACGGTGACCGATCCATCGGCATTCTGGTAGTTTTCAATTACCGCCACCAGCGCCCTGCCAACTGCGAGGCCCGAGCCATTGAGCGTGTGCACCAGTTCGTTCTTGCCCTGGGCATTCTTGAAGCGGGCCTGTAGGCGACGCGCCTGGTAGGCCTCGCAGTTGGACACCGAGCTGATCTCACGGTAGGCCTTCTGGGCCGGCAGCCACACTTCCAGGTCGTGGGTGCGGGCTGCGGCCGGGCCCATGTCGCCCGTGCACAGGGCCATCACGCGGTACGGCAAGCCGAGCTTCTGCAGGATCGCCTCGGCATGCCACGTCATGGCTTCGAGCGCCTCGTAGCTGCGTTCGGGATGCACGATCTGAACCATCTCGACCTTGTCGAACTGGTGCTGGCGGATCATGCCGCGGGTATCGCGGCCGTAGCTGCCGGCCTCGGACCGGAAGCACGGCGTACAGGCCGTGAGACGGATCGGCAATTCAGACTCTGCCACCACCACATCACGCACGAAGTTGGTCAGCGTGACCTCGCTGGTGGGGATGAGGTAGAGCGCAGTCGTGTCGCCGTCGTTGCCGTCCTGGCCTCCCTTTCTGGCGGCGAACAGGTCGCCCTCGAACTTGGGCAACTGCCCGGTGCCGCGCAGGGTGTCGCCATTGACGATATAGGGCGTGTAGCACTCGGTGTAACCGTGCTCCTGGGTCTGCACATCGAGCATGAACTGCGACAGCGCCCGGTGCATGCGCGCAATGCCGCCCTTCATGACGGTGAACCGCGCACCGGTGAGCTTGACGCCCAGATCGAAATCCAGGCCCAGCGGGGTGCCCACGTCCACATGGTCGCGGACCTCGAAATCCAGACTGCGCGGTGCACCCCAGGTGCGCAGCACGACATTGCCGTGTTCGTCGGCACCGACCGGCACGCTGGCATGCGGCAGGTTGGGAACAGCCAGCAAAAGGCCTTGCAATTCGGACTGGATCTGCTCGAGCCGCGCCGCAGAGGCCTCCAGTTCGCCCTTGAGCCCGACCACGTCGGCCATCACGGCATCGACCTCGCCCTGGGCTGCTACACCCCGGGACTTGAGCTGACCGATCTGGCGGCTGAGCGTATTGCGCCGGTTCTGCAGTTCTTCGGTGCGGGTCTGGTGGGTCTTGCGCTCGGATTCCAGCCCGCTGAAGCGATCGACGTCCAGAAAAAGCTGGGGCGACTTGCGGGTCTCCAGGCGCGCCACGGCCGCCGGGAGGTCCTTGCGCAGGAGGTTGATGTCAATCATGCCGGAATTCTAGTGGGGGGTCCGCCCGTCGATGCGCAGGCCCTTGGGCAGCGGAAACTTGACGGTTTCCTCGATACCGGCCAGCTTGCGCACCGACAGCGCGCCCAGCGCCTTGAGCCGCTCAGCCACCTGCTGCACCAGCACCTCGGGCGCCGATGCGCCGGCGGTGAGGCCGACGCGCTGCCGGCCTTCGAACCACTCGGGCTGCAGCTCGTCGGCGCTGTCGACCATGTAGCTCTCGGTGCCGAGCTTGTGTGCCACCTCGCGCAGGCGGTTGCTGTTGGAACTGGTAGGGCTCCCCACCACGATGACCACATCAACTTGGGGGCTCATCAGCTTCACTGCGTCCTGCCGGTTCTGGGTCGCGTAGCAGATGTCCTGGTGCTTGGGTTCGCGCACCATCGGAAAACGCGCCTTGACGGCAGCGGCGATCTCGGCGGCGTCGTCCACGCTCAAGGTGGTCTGCGTCACGACCGCCAGGCGGTCTGACTGCCGGGGCTGCACCCGGGCCACATCGGCCACGTCCTCCACCAGATGGATACCGCTGTCCAGCTGCCCCATGGTGCCTTCCACCTCAGGGTGGCCCTTGTGGCCGATCATGATGAACTCGTAGCCCTCCTTGTGCAGCTTGGCCACTTCCACATGCACCTTGGTGACCAGCGGGCAGGTGGCGTCGAAGATCCGAAAGCCCCGTGCACGAGCCTCGTCCTGGATGGCTCGGCTCACACCATGGGCCGAGAACACCAGCGTTGCGCCAGGTGGCACATCGTTGAGGTCTTCGATGAAGATGGCGCCCTTGGCCTTGAGGTCATTGACCACATAGGTGTTGTGCACGATCTCGTGGCGCACATAGATCGGCGCCCCGAACTTCAGCAGCGCGCGCTCGACGATCTCGATAGCGCGGTCGACGCCGGCGCAAAAGCCGCGCGGCTCCGCCAGCAGGATCTCGCTGGGTGATACGGAAAGATTCATAGAACGCCCACCAGATGTACCTCGAAGACCACGGGCTGCCCGGCCAGTGGATGATTGAAATCGACCAGCAGTGCCTGCTGGTTGTCCTGGTGGCCGACCCGCACCACGGCACCGGCGTAACTGCCCAGACCGTCGGGCGTGGGAAACTGCACCACGTCACCGACATGGTAGCGCTCGGCCGGGTCGCCTAGCTGGTCGAGCAGCTTGCGCGCCACCCACTGCTGCATTTCGTCCTTGCGCTCGCCGAAGGCGGCGCCGGCCGGCAGCTCGAACACCGCACGGCTGCCCTCGGCCATGCCGAGCAGGCACTGCTCGACCGCGGGCGAGAGCTCACCGGTGCCCAACGACAAGGTGGCGGGTTTGTCATTGAAAGTGTTGATGATGTCGCCGGCCGGGCCACCCAGACGGTAATGCAGCGTCAAGAATGAGCCCGGTTGAACGGTGGGTACAGGGGAAGTCATGAAAACCTAGGTGGACGGCCCTTATTGTAAGAAGCCGCCCCCACCCCATCCACCATAACCCGCCAATGCACCTGCACACCCTGCCCCCGGACGCGCGCCCGCGCGAGAAGCTGCTGGCCCGCGGCGCTGCCGCTCTGGCCGACGCCGAACTGCTGGCCCTGCTGCTGCGCACCGGCATTCGAGGCAAGGGTGTGCTGCAGATGGCGCATGAACTGCTGCAACTGCCCTGCGTGGCCAGCGGCGGCACCGGATTCGACGGCATTGCCGGGCTGCCCCAGGCCAGCGAACAAGACCTGCGCAAGGTCAAGGGTCTGGGGCCCGCCAAACGCGCCGAACTGCTGGCGGTGATGGAGCTGTCGCGCCGGGCAATGGCCCAGCAACTGCGCGAACGCGAGGTGTTCGCCTCGCCCGGGGCGGTCAAGCATTGCTTGCAGCTGCACCTGTCAGCGCGCGCCCACGAGGTGTTCGCGGTGCTTTTTCTGGACGTGCAGAACCGCCTGCTGGCGACGGAGGAGCTGTTTCGCAGCGGCCACAGGCGCCAGGGAGCGCAAACACACCCTCTCAGCGCCTTTTGGAATGCTCCAGCGCGTCGTCCAGGGATGTTACGAAATCGACAACCCGGATGGGTTTGGTCACATAACTGAAAAATCCGGCTTTGATACCGTTTGCGATGTCAATTTTCGATGCGCTGGCACTGACCGCAATGACGGGAATATGCGCAGTCAGGGGGTCCGCGCGCAGAATCTGCATTGCATCAATTCCACTCATGCCCGGCAGGTTGATGTCCATCAAGATCACCTTGGGGAGCAAGGTGCGCGCCAACGCAATCCCGGCCGGGCCATTGGTCGCAGTCAGCAGGTTCAGGTCGGCGCGCCTGGCAATCAGCTGCTCCACCAGATCCATATTCGCCGGATTGTCTTCCACGTAAAGCAGGTTGTGCACGAGCAGGTCAGTGGGGCTAGTCGGTGGCGCCAGCGCAGCAGATGCCGCATGTCCCACGTCCACCGCTTCCGGCAGCGCAACGGTGGTCAGCTCCAGTTCAAACCAGAACACACTGCCTACCCCGACCACACTATCGACCCCCATACGGCCGCCCATTAATTCGACCAGTCGTTTGGTGACCATCAGCCCAATGCCCGTTCCTTCTTCGGGACCACCTTCTCTGCCAAGGCGATTGAAGGACTGAAAGAGCTGCGCCAGCTGGTCCGGCGTCAAACCCTCACCGGTGTCGCGCACCCCGATGCGAATCGAAAGGGGCGGGCACAGGGAGCTCTCCACGATCACTGAACCATCTGCCCGGTTGTACTTGATGGCATTTGACAGGAGATTGACCAGCACCTGCTTGATTCGGATTCGATCGGCAAAGACAAAGCAGCGTTTGTCAATGTGCGGGACCGTCATGCCGAGCCCGCGCGTTTTGGCCTGTGTTTCGACCATACCCTGGCACTCCATCAACACCTCGTGCAGTGAAACAGGTTCTAGGAACAAGGTCACCCGATCGGACTCAACCATCGCAAGGTCAAGGATTTCGTTGATGAGTTTCAGCAGGTACCAGCCGGCTTTGAGTATTTGATCGACGCCGCGCTTCTGGCCGGGCGATGGCGGCGGCACACCGGTTTCTATCAGTTGGGCAAAACCCAGAATCGCGTTGAGCGGGGTGCGTAATTCATGGCTCATGCTGGACAGAAAATCTGATTTGACGCGGTTGGCTTTGTCTGCGATTGCGATCGCGGACTCCAACTCGGTATTCTTTTGTTGCAGGAGTTTCTCGATTTCTCTGCGCTCGTCTTCCACCTGCTTGCGTGCGGTGTTGTCCGTGCCGATCAGCAAGTAGCCGATGATGGCGTCTTGCGTATCGCGCAGCGCCGTGACCGACACCACTGCAGGGAAGCGGCTGCCGTCCTTGCGGATGTAGGTCAGCTCATAAATGTCTTCAATGCCGCGCGAGGCCTTGAACACCAGAGCCTCAAAACCAGGGGTAATGGCAGTGTCCAGCTCCAGGCTCAGCACGCGGGCGCGCTCAACCATTTCTTGCGGGTCAGAAATATCGGCGGGTGTGATCTTATTCATCACCTCAATGGCCGTATAGCCCAGCATGCGCTCGGCCCCGACGTTGAAAATCTGGATGACGCCCGTGGCGTCGGTGGCGATGCTGGAGAAGTTTGCGCTGTTGAAAATAGCGCTTTGCAAAGCACCCGCTTGCAGTAGCGCTTCTTCAGCCTGTTTGCGTGCGGTGTTATCGGTGCCAATGAGCAGGTAGCCGATGATGGCGTCTTGCGCATCACGCAGCGCCGTGACCGACACCACGGCAGGAAAGCGACTGCCGTCCTTGCGAAAATAGGTCAGCTCATAAATGTCTTCAATGCCGCGCGAGGCCTTGAACACCAAGGCTTCGAAGCCAGGCGTGATCGGTGTTCCGAGTTCAACGCTCAGCGCCTCGGCGCGCGCTATCACTTCCTGTGGATCGGAAATATCGGCGGGCGTGATCTTATTCATTACCTCTGCGGCCGTGTAGCCCAACATGCGCTCGGCCCCGACATTGAAAATCTGGATGACGCCTTTGGCGTCGGTGGCGATGCTGGAGAAATTTGCGCTGTTGAAAATCGCGCTTTGCAAAGCACTTGCTTTGAGCAGCGCGTCTTCGACCAGCTTGCGTGCGGTGTTGTCGGTGCCGATCAGCAGGTAGCCAATGATGGCGTCTTGCGCATCACGCAGCGCCGTGACCGATACCACGGCGGGGAAGCGGCTGCCGTCCTTGCGGATGTAGGTCAGCTCGTAAATATCCTCTATGCCGCGAGAGGCTTTGAACACCAGCGCCTCAAAACCAGGGGTAATGGCCGTGTCCAGCTCTAGGCTCAGAACCCTGGCGCGCTCAACCACTTCTTGTGGATCAGAAATGTCGGCGGGTGTGATCTTGTTCATCACCTCCATGGCCGTGTAGCCCAACATGCGCTCGGCACCGACGTTAAAAATCTGGATGACGCCATTGGCGTCGGTGGCGATGCTGGAGAAGTTGGCGCTATTAAAAATAGCGTTTTGCAAAGCGGATACACGTGAAAGCACCTTCTTCTGCCGGAACAACTCCACAAACACTGCGACCTTGCTGGTCAGGACATGCGGATCAACGGGTTTGTAAAGGAAATCAACCGCGTCAAAGTTGAAGCCCTTAAATTGCCGCTGGCGGTCATGTGCACCGGCGGTGATGAAGACGATCGGCACATGCCGGGTGCGCTCGCTACCGCGCATCAGCTCGGCCAGCTCAAAGCCATCCATATCGGGCATCTGCACATCTACCAGAGCCAGTGCGACCTCGGTCACCAGAACAATTTCCAGTGCCTCGGCACCCGAGCGCGCCATCAACACGCGAACATCGGGAGCCCGCAACAGCGCCGACGTGGCGATCAGATTCTCTTCAAGGTCGTCAACCAGGAGGATGGTGGTGATGGAGTTCATGCGGTGCAGTCGAAGGGTGCTATTTTTTTCGGTAAATGCGTTCGTGCCGCTCGAAGGACTCGAAAACGGGGGCGTGCGACGGCTCGCCCAGGCTTTCTTTGGAGCCCAGTGCCAGGAATCCGCGTGGCACCAGCGACTGCGCAAACAGGCCAATGGCGCGGTCTTGTAGCGGCCGCTCAAAGTAGATCAACACGTTTCTGCACAGCACGAGGTGGGTCTCGGTAAAGTCGCCGTCGGTCGCCAGCGAATGGTCGGAAAAGACGACGTTTCGGCGCAGGCGCTTATCGAAAATCACTCCGTTGTAGGCGGCGGTGTACCAGTCTGACAGTGAGCCCTTGCCGCCGGCCTGGGCATAGTTGTGTGAGAAGCCTGCCACGCGGTCCACTGCGTACACACCGGCTGAAGCTTTGCGCAGCGCCTCATCGTTGATGTCGGTGGCGTAAATCATGGCGCGGTCCAACAGGCCCTCTTCCTCCAGCAGGATGGCCATGGAGTAGAACTCCTCGCCGGAGCTGCAGCCAGCAATCCATACCTTGAACGAAGGATAGGTCGCAAGCATCGGCAACACGACACGGCGCAAGGCCAAAAAGTGGGTTGGATCGCGAAACATGTCGCTCACCTGTACCGTCAGGTAGCCCAGCAGCACCGACATCGCCTGCGCATCGTGCAGCACCCGCCGTTGCAACTCCGAGAGCGATGCGGCCCCAAAGCGCTGCATGGCCTGATGCATCCGCCGCCGCAGGCTGGACAGGGTGTAGCCGCGAAAGTCGCAGTGGTATTGCTGGAAGATGGCCTCCAGCAGCAGGGTGATCTCGATGTCAAACGATGTGGCATCGTGGTGGGCTGGCGGCTTCATCGCTTGCGCATCCAGACGCGCAGCAGCGACAGCAGCTTCTCCACATCGATGGGTTTGGCCATGTAGTCGGACGCACCCGCCGCGATGCACTGCTGCTGGTCATCCTTCATCGCCTTGGCGGTGAGCGCGATGATGGGCAGCATCTGCCACTGGGGCCGCTCACGGATGGCGCGCATCGCGGCAAAGCCATCCATCTCGGGCATCATGATGTCCATCAAGACCATGTCGATGCCACCGCTCTGATGACCCGCAAGGCCCAGCTTCTCCAGCAGGGCCAGCGCCTCGCGACCGTTGCGCGCGATCACCATCTTGGCGCCCAGTGGCTCCAGTACGCTGGTCAATGCGAAGACATTGCGCACATCGTCTTCGGCCAACAGGATGCGTCGGCCCTCCAACGCGGCGTCGCGGTTGCGGGCCTCGCGCAGCATTCTTTGTCGGTCCAGCGGCAGCTTGGCCTCCACCTGGTGCAGGAACAGCATCACCTCATCGAGCAGGCGCTCGGGTGAGCGCGCGCCCTTGATGATGATGGAGTGCGAATACTGGCGCAGGCGCTGCTCTTCGACACGGTCGAGCGAGCTTCCGGTGTGGACGATAACGGGCGGGTGCGAATAGCGCTCGTCGGCCGCCATACGCTCCAGCAACTGGTAGCCGCTAAAGTCGGGCAAGGTGAGATCGACCACCATGCAGTCAAACGTTGCGGCATGCAGGGCGGCCAGTGCATCGCTGGCGGTGGCGACCGATGTGACGCTGACACCGCCCTGGCCCATCAGCGCCTCAATGGCCTGGCGCTGGTGCGGGCTGTCTTCGACGACCAGCACCCGGCCCATCGTTTGTTCCAGCTTTTGCTCCATGCGCTGTAGGGCGCGCAATAGCTCCTCGCGCTTGACCGGTTTGAGCGTGTAGCCCAGCGCGCCAAGCTCAAGCGCCTGTTGTACATGGTCTTCTGCCGAGATCATGTGCACTGGAATATGGCGGTTGGCCGAATTGCGCTTCAAGCGATCCAGCACTGTCAGGCCCGAGTGGTCAGGTAGCCGCACATCTAGCAGGATGCCCACCGGGTGGTACGCATGGACCGCCGCGATGCCGTCTTCAGCGGAGGGTGCGACGACCACCTTGAAACCGCGCTCACGGCCCAGTTCGACCAGGATGTGGGCAAAGACTGCGTCGTCCTCCACCACAAGAATCACGCGGTCCGTCGGGGTGATGGTGTCGCGGTCGTCGTCCACGATTTTTGCTACCGGGATCGGGGCCGCGATCTGAGCCGATACCGGAGCCGGGGCAGGGGCAACGAGAGCGCGCACGGGCGCTGATACGGCCAGTGCCGTCGCCGGGCCGTGTGTTGCGGTGGTGCCGGGCGCCCCCAGGAAACGCGGAACCGTCAACGTGAAAGTACTCCCCACGCCCGACGCGCTGTGCAGCGTGACATCGCCTCCCAGCAGGCGCGCAAGCTCCCGCGAGATCGACAAGCCCAGCCCCGTTCCGCCGTACTTGCGGTGGGTGCTGCCATCGGCTTGGCGAAAGGCTTCGAATATGAGACCTTGGTGTTCGGGCGCGATGCCGACACCGGTGTCGGTGACGCAAAAACGCACCAGCGCCACGCCATCGGCTGATGTCAGCGCGCCAACGGTGAGCTGTACCGTGCCCTGCGCGGTGAACTTCACGGCGTTGGACACCAGGTTCTTCAGCACCTGCTGCAGCCGCTGGCCGTCGCTGACGATGGTGTCGTCCTGATCCTTTATGGAGGTCTCCAGACGCACGCCCTTCTGGGCCGCGAGCGGGTCAAAGGTGCGGCGAATTTGCGCGACCAGCGCCCGCAGCGAGAGCTTCTCCAGGTGCACATCCACCTGGCCGGCCTCGATCTTCGAGAGGTCAAGAATATCGTTGATGAGCGTGAGCAGATCGGTATTGGCACCGTAAATGATCTGTGCAAACTGCACCTGTTCTTCGCTCAGGTTGGCGCCTGCATTGTCGGCCAGCAGCTTGGAGAGAATGAGCGCGCTATTGAGCGGTGTACGCAGCTCGTGGCTCATGTTGGCCAAAAACTCCGACTTCACCCGGTTGGCGCGCGACAGCTCGTCTGAGTGCACCGTCAGCTCCTGCTGGGCGCGCTCCAATCCGTCTTTTTGTGCTTGCAACTCTTCTGCCTGGGTTTCGAGCAGGGTGTTGGTTTCCTCCAGTTCCGCCTGTTGCTCCTCTTGGCGCACAGCACTTTCCTGGAGCGCGCGGCTTTGCGATCCGAGTTCTTCGTTGGAAGCTAGCAACTCTTCTTGTTGAGTCTGCAGAACCTCACCCTGCAGCTGCGATTCTTCCAGCGCGAGCGCCAGCGTCTTGCGCAGTTGCGCCGTCCTCAGTGCCACGCCAATAGGCTCGGCGAGCATGCCCAGCCACTCCAGTTGAGGCGCCGAGACGGTGTGAAAAAAGCCCAGTTCCAACACCGCGTTGGCAACCCCGTCGGCACTGGCAGGTGCCAGCACCAAGTGCCGCGCTTGGCCTGCACCCAAGCCGGAGGAAACAGGGAAATAGCCCGGCGGTACATCGCTTACCAGCAGCACAGACCGGTCCTGCAAAACGCGTTGGGTCAGGCCACCCACGGGCCGAACGTTGTCAGCCGCCTGTGAAGCGGCAACGGGCAGTGCATAGCCGCCAATCAGGCGAAGCGGTTGCTCTGCTTCAGAAAGGTACACGGCACCCACTTGGGCGTTGAGGTAGCGGGCGACAAAATCAACAATTTTCCCGCCCAGCGTGTCGATATCCTGCTCGCCCTGCATCCGCACACCGAACTCATTCAGTCCCGAACGCAGCCAGGCCTGCGTTTGCATCTGGCGAAAATCCTGCGATGACGCGACCGCGTTGGCGACGATCAGAAACAGCAAGACTGCCGCACCCGCCCAGTTGACGAAGGTCGAGAAGGCGGCAGCCTGCTCCCATTCCTGCGTACGGGCAAGATCCGTCGCGCGCTCGGTGATCAATATCTCCTCGATCGCCGCACGAACGCGGTCCATCTTCTCCTTGCCCTGTCCAGACCGAACCAGATCAAGCACGGCTTCGGTCTGGCCCGCGCGCTTCAGCCGGATAGCCTCCTGGAGCTCTGCCAACTTGTCGGCGATGCGGATTTCGGCGGCATCGAACTGCAGCAGCTCCGCCGGGTTGTCTTCAATCGAGCGCCGAAAATTGGCGCGCTGACGCGGCAATGTGGCGAGTGCAGCCGTATACGGTTCGAGATAACGTTCGGAGCCTGTCAAAAGAAAACTGCGCTGCGCGCTCTCGGCGTCCTTGACCGTTGAGAGCAACTCCACGACATTGCGCGTCCGCTCAAGCGATTGCAACAGTTTTTGTGCGCCCGCCGATCGAGCCTGCAAGGAGTAATAGGAGGCAACCGCCATGGCCAGCACGGCAACCAACGCGATCAAGAAGCCGATGAGTGTCTTGCGGGGTAAAGCCGTTTGCCACTGGCCAACAGGGCCGGTCCTGGGGAGCGTATTTTGGATCATGGATCCCTTTCGTCTCTACCAGTCGGCCATCGGCTGAGGTTTACAGCGGGGAGGTATCTCGCTCGGCTCTCCCAAAACAAAAGGAAATTCCGGATTGCGCGCCCGCCATATGGGGCATGCTTTCAGGGTTTACGAGAATTCTCCCCATTATGCGGCAACGGGGGGGCCTTGGTCGTGGCGTTACAGCGGGGCAGTGTCGCCAGACGCGGCTGCGGTGTCAGCGGCTGCTGCGTTGGCCGGTGCAGAAACGGTGCTTTGGCGCAGCCCGGCTTTTTCTCCATCGCTGGCAAACTTGTAGTACTTGCCCACAATGCTGATCATCTGACACTAGATGCGCGGGCTGCCGGCCAGGCATTCCTGCTGTTCCAAAAAGTCGGCTTCGAGCCTACTGATATTTGCCGTCGGCATTGCCTGGCGTTAGCACTTGCAACGGGCCGCGCAGTCGCAGGTGAATGCCACACGGAAGTCGATTATTCGCTTTGGGGACAAGATGCTGGGCAAGAGGCCTGGCCAGGCTACTGCGCCGGTATTCCAGCCCAAACTCAGCGCCGACGTTGACCCGGCAAGCATCCCGGCCGTGAGAGGTAAAAGTGCCGCAAACCCGCGCCAACAATGCGCAAGTAGCTAGCAAAATCATAAAAAGCTGAGTCGACACGGCAGGTCATGGCACGGATAAACGCAGAGGACTTCCAACCGCTTGAGGTTAAATATCACTCCGTAAACCGTCTTGAGAAAAAGCGCTTTCCCTGAGGTGACAGTTTGAATACCCATGAATTTGCCGTGTATCGGCACAAACAACACGTCCGACGACACATCCAGCGGCCTCCACGCACAGCCTTACCCCGGCGTGGCCTTCGCCACCCTTCGCAGGTTCACCACACTGTGCGCCAATTAGGTGCGTCGTTGGGTGCAAGCTGAGCCGCTATACCCCAGTGCGGCATGGCATCAACAACCTTGCCCGGGGCCTGCGCACCACTGTCATCCCGGAGCATTGTTGATTTGTCACTGAAAGGCGGCCGTCCTCCGGTTGGTTGCCATCCAAAACGTACTGTATGTCGAGCTGATTTTTCGTGTGCGAGACAAAATATCGAAAGACGGCTAACGCAGCATTGCAGGCATAGACGTTGCGGCGACGAGCACCCGCTTTGGGCTCACTGCCGCCGAAACGTAAATATCCCATCGACGAATGATGACTGAAGCCTGCCCGTTGAAGGCTTGGAGTACCTGCGGGTAGACAGCGAGTCTTGCTCGACAATGGCCCACGATGGGCAAATGTCCCCGCGGAATTGCTGAGGTTACGAAAAGTCCCGATAGACTGGCTTTTATTGTCGAAACCGGGACTCCAGTCTCCTTGCCTACCCCCCATGCCTATCAAAGATTTACCTGCAGACGCCCGCCCCCGCGAAAAGCTGCTGGCGCGCGGTCCAGCCGCCTTGAGCGACGCTGAGTTGCTGGCGCTCTTGCTGCGCACCGGCATCAAGGGCAAAGGGGTATTGCAGATGGCGGACGAATTGCTTCAACTCAAAAAAGCGAGCACTCCAGGAAGTATGGACGGGGGCTTTGACGGTATTTCCGGTCTTTTGCACGCCACCGCGGATGACTTGAAGCGCATCAAAGGACTGGGCCCCGCCAAGCGCGCAGAGATTGTGGCCGTGCTGGAACTGGCCCGCCGCGCCATGGCGCAGCAACTGCAAGAGCGCACGGTCTTTGCCGACCCCGACACCATCAAGCACTACCTGAAGCTGCATATGGCAGCGCGCAGCTATGAAGTGTTTGCGGTGCTCTTCCTGGACGTGCAGAACCGCCTGCTTGCTATGGAAGAAATGTTCAGGGGCACCCTCACGCAGACCAGCGTCTACCCCCGCGAGGTGGTGCTGCGCGCCCTGCACCATCAAAGCGCCGCCGTCGTGCTGGCCCATAACCACCCCAGCGGCTCGGTACAACCCTCGCGCGCCGACGAAGCGCTGACCCAGACCCTGAAAGCCGCCCTGGCCCTGGTCGACGTGCGTGTGCTGGACCACATCATCGTGGCGCCCGGCGGGGCACTGTCGATGGCCGAACGCGGGCTGGTCTGAAGGCCTTGTGACACTGCCGCTGCCGGGCCGGGCACGGCATGCTAAGGTGTCTACAGGCGCCTCTTCGCCGTACCCGCCCGATGAAACCCGCCAGCCCCCGCCTGCGTTCACTGACCGACCTGAAACAGGTCAAGCAGGTGATCGATGCGCGGGCGCAGGCGCAGGCGAAGGCACACGCCCTGGCCGAGGCCCGGCGCATCGAAACGCACAAACGGCAGGCCAGCGCCCGCGAGCTGTTCGTGCGTGCCGCCGGCAAAGTGCAGGCGCTGCCAGACAAGCGCCAGGCCGCACCGTCGACCCCGCCGCCAGAGCCGATTCCGCGTCAGCGCCTGCGCGACCATGCAGCCGTGCTGCACGAGGCCATCAGCGATGAATTCGACGTCAGCACCTTGCTGGATGTAGACGACCAGCTGAGCTTTCGCCGACCCGGCATCGGTAGCGACGTGACACGCAAGCTGCGCAAGGGACATTGGAGCATCCAGCGCGAGCTCGACCTGCACGGGCTGCGTACCGACGATGCACGGGCCGCCCTCACCGGCTTTGTCCGGGCGGCCTGCCAGCAGGGCATCCGGTGCGTGCGCATCGTGCATGGCAAGGGGCTGGGGTCGCCGGGCAAGGCGCCGGTGCTCAAGCACAAGGTGCACGGCTGGCTGGTGCAGAAAAACGAGATCCTGGCCTTTGTGCAGGCCAGGCCGGCACAAGGTGGCGCTGGTGCACTGGTGGTGCTGCTGCAACCCGTGGCGATGGCCCGGTAAGAAGCAGCCGGCCGCAGATTCGGCCCTGTAAAACCCCTCGCGCCTAAGGGGTTGTTGTGCCAGCCGGAGCAGCGCGGACCTCAGGAGACCTGCTACGCCCGGTTCGGCAGACGAAACAAACCCCGCGACCACGGGCGAGCCAGCAACCGACAATGCGTCCTGCATGTCCCCCATTGCCGCCTTTTTCCGCGTTCCAGGCCTCGACCCGGCCGTCCAGAAGAGTTACCGCCGCGAACAACTGACCGAGTTGACGCTGCCGGTGGCTCTCAGCCTGATGGAGGGTGGGTTTGTCTCGGTGGTGGCGGCCAAGGCCTTTGATGTGCCGCCCTGGGTGATCGCCGTCATCTCGGCCGCGCCGATGTTCGGCAACCTGTCGAGCTACTTCTGGAACCAGATCGCCGCTGCACGGCCGAAGGTGCCAATATTGACGATCCTGCAGACATTGGTGCTGCTGTGTGTCGTCGCCATCGCGGTCAGCCCGCGCACCGACGCGTCTACCTGGGTGCTGCTGACCAGCGTGGTGCTGGCGCGCATCCTGATTGCCGGCATCCTGACGGTGCGCAGTGTCACCTGGAGCCTGAATTATCCGCGCGCGTTGCGGGCAACGGTCACCTCGCGCCTGCAGGCGCTGGCCAGCCTGGTCGTGGTGGTGGCTACCAGCATCGCCGGCCTGGTGCTGGACGCGCACCCCGAAAATTTTCGCTGGTTGTACGCGGCCGGCGCGGTGTTCGGCGGTATCGGTGTATGGGCTTTTCGCAGCGTACAGGTCGTGGGTGAAAAGCGCCAGCAGGTGCTGGAGCGGCGCGGCCAACGCGACCCGACCGGGCGCAACTCCTTCGCGGCCATCTTGCGCGCCGACCCCCGCTATGCACGCTACCAATGGCACCAGTTTGTTTCGGGCGCGGCCAACATGATGATCGAGGCGCCCCTGGTCTACCTGGTCACCAAGCAGATCGGGGCCAGTTATGTGGCCAGCATCGGCATCGTGATGCTGATCCCCTTCATGCTGAATCTGGCCACCATGCCGCTCTGGGCCCGTTACCTGGACCGGGTGCACGTGGCAGAGTTCCGTGCCCGGCAGAACCTGCTGTGGGTCGTGGGTGTGGTGATCATGTTCTGGGGCGCGCTGACGCTCTCGTTGTTGTGGCTGGCGGTCGGGCGCATCGTGTGCGGCATTACCAACGGAGGCGGCTCGCTGGCCTGGCAGCTGGGCCACAACGACTTTGCGCCGCGCGATCAACTGGCCGCCTACATGGGCATCCATGTCACGCTGACCGGCGTGCGCGGCGCATTCGCCCCGTTCCTGGGCATGGCGCTCTATCTGGGCTGGGACGCCAAGGGCTATGTCCCTGCCAGTACCGGCATGGGCGCCTGGCTCTTTCTGCTTGCGGCAGCGCTGGCGGTGATCGCCTGGCGCGGATTCCATGTACTGCAAAAGGAAATCGGGCCGCGGGTGACGTCCCGCTAGTGTGGTGTTGCACGTTCTGGAGCGCTGGTGCGGTATCCCGGTCGGCCGGGTTTTGGACAGCGCCTTCGGTCATCGTGCTGCCTGGTCAGTGCGCTGGCGCCGGGCCTTTGTTGCAACCGTATCACCTGGCTCGGTGGGCCGCATGTTCCCGGTGTGCGATGTACAGCGTGGAGCCGAAGATCACGGCCGCCCCGATCCAGACCCAGCGGTCGGGAATTTCACCGAACATGGCATACGCCAACACGGCAACGAAGGGCAGACGGGCGAATTCCAGCGGCAGAATCGCGGATGCATCGGCCAGCGCGAAGGCGCGCGTAAAACACAACCAACCCGCTGTACCGAGCAAGCCCAGGCCGACCAGCAGCACCAGGTTGCCAGCCGAAGGGGTGGTCCACACCAGCGCGGCCGGCAGTGCAGTCAGGACCGAGACTGACAGGCTTTGATAAAAGACGATCGTGGTGGTGGGCACGGTGGCCGACAGGCGCTTGATCAGCACCGTCACACCGGCGAAGGTAACGGTCGACGACAGGACCAGTCCGGCGCCCAGGCTGAAAGGCACCGAGCCGGGCCGGAGCACGATCAGAACCCCGACAAATCCGATGGCGATGGCGATCCATCGCCGCGCTGGCACCTTTTCGCCCAGAAACAACGCTGCGGCGATGGTGCCGAACAAGGGTGTGGCGAAGGTCAGCGCCGAAGCGTCGTTCAGCGGCATGACCGACAGCCCGTAGAAGAACGCCAGCATGGACAGCAGGTGCAAGACGCCGGAGGAGGCCAGCGGCGCGATGGCGCCCGAGCGCGGCAGTGCCCGTGTGTTCCAGAACACCAGCGCCGCCACGCTGACAAAACCGAAGAAGCAGCGAAAGAAAGCGATCTCGAACGGATGAATCCCGCTGTCCGCCAGCAGCCTGATCAAGGCGTTCTGAAATGCGGCGATCGCAGTCGCAGCGAGCATCAGCAAGATCGCCTGCTGCGCCGGACGAAGCGGTGTGCCCTTCATCAGGCAGCCGCTTCGCCATGGGGCGACCCGGTGCCGGCGTTTGCTCCGGGGCAGCAGTACAGCGGGCCAGTGACGTTGATGCAAAGCATGTGAGACAAGCTATCGTAGCCCAGTTCCGCCGCAGGTGCCGCCCGGTACACGTCCACGCAGCTGGTGCTGGGTGACACAAGGATCGCCTGGTGACAGGGTCCCTGGTGGAGCGGGCCTCACTGGCTGTCGGCTTGCAGCCAGAACATGCGTTGCAGCGGAACCCGCAGCGGCAGGCCGTCGGCCTGCACGAGGATGTCTGCCATGTGGCTTTGCCATCGCTGCCACGCGGGGTGCAGCGGCAGGGTGTCCATGGTGTGGTCCTTGCGGCGCACCAGGGTGGCGAACAACAGCAGCGATCCGGGTTCGAGATGGATCTCGTAGTGCAGCAAGCCGGCGTCCAGCAGCGCCGCGCGCATATCCGGCCACAAGGCATCGTGGCGGCGCCGGTACTCGACCTCACCGCCCGCTTTCAGGCGCAGGCAGAAAGCCACGGATTCGCTGCCCGGCAAAGGCCCCGGCGCCGGGCCGGACAGGTTGGGCGCTGTCATGGCGTGAACGGCGCGGGCGCGGAATTGCCTGGCTGAAATACGGCCACGCTGTTTCCCTGCGCCTTGGCCGACGCCACCAAGGCCGCAATCACCGACGTGGTGGCGGCGCCAATGGAGCCAGGGGTCCGGTTCTCGCCGCGGCCCTGGGCCAGTTCCACCAGGGCATGGATCGGGCCTTCGCAGTGGTAGCCCCAGGCACCGGGGTGGACGTCGAAGTTGCGGTGCGCACCATCGTGCCGGTACACGGCAGCGCGGTCGCGGTCCAGTTCCATCTCCAGAACGCCTTCGTTGCCGGTGACCAGCAAGCGGAGCAGGGCGCGCCGGCCTTCGGGCATCGCAGCGGCGCCACTGAGCGACATGACGGCACCGCCGCTGCAGGCTACGCTGGCGGCATTGCACACGTCGTTGCCATCGATGGTGACGTTGTGCGCACTGACGGCCCGGGCCTGCAGGCCGGTCAACCACAGCGCGAGTGCCACCGAATGCGACAGCTGGCCATAGGCAAAGCCGCCGCCGTGGGCTGGGTCCTGCCAGGTGTCGCGCGACGGCCGGAAGAAGCTGCTTTGCCAGCGCGCCAGGCCGACACCGCCTTCAAACACCGCCCGCGTGCCCGACACGAAACTGCAGGCCACGTGTTCGATGCGCCCCACAATGCCGGCCAGAACCGCCTGGCGAACCTGCTCCACCCCTGGAAGATAGTGGTAGCCGTTGGCAAGCAACAGGTGGCGTCCTGCCGCCTGCGCTGCCGCCTCGAGTGCCCAGGCCTGCGCCGGGTCGAGTGTCATGGGCTTTTCGCACAACACATGGGCACCCGCTTCCAGTGCTGCCAGGCAGTGTTCATGGTGCCGTGCGTGGGGCGACGCAACCACCACGACCTGCGGCTTGCGTGCCAACAACTCGCAGTAGTCCTGCGAGGCGAAGCGGAACCCGAAGTGCGCACGAACGCGTTCCAGTGCTTCCGCGCCGAGGCGGCACACGCCATCCAGCACCACGTCGGAGCGCGCTGCCAGGGTGGGGATGTGGGACTGCGCGGCATACCAGCCGGCGCCGATGACGGCAGCCGTGATGGGGGTGTTGTTCATGGGGGGGTTCCGCGGCGTGAAGAGTGGTGAAGAAGCAGGGCCTGCATCGTCCCGCCCATTACCTGTTGCATGTCGGGCTCGGGGATGAAGTGGCAATGTGCGCGCACGATCTCCAGCGTCTGGCGGTAGGTCATGTAGCGCTGCGAAACCGGGTAGTCCGACCCCCAGCACAGCCGGCTGGCGCCGAAATGCTCGTACAGCGAACGGACGATGGTGTGCGTGGGGGCACACGGAAAATCCCAGCCCCTGTCCAGTGCATAACCGAAGCCGGACAACTTGACATGGATGTTGGGTGCTGCTGCCGTGTCAAGCAAGGCCCGCAGCCCGACGCTGTCCGGCGGCCGGGCCTGGACCCGTCCCAGATGGTGGATCAGGAACGGCGTGTCGGGGAAGCGGCAGGCCAGCGTGCGCACGGCGGGCAATTGGCGCGGCCCGCAGGCCAGGCTGACGACCAGCCGCAGCGCCTGCGCCTCGGCAAAAAAGTCCAGCCCATCGGGTGACAGCAGCCAGGCCGGATCGCTGTCCTCGTGCAGGTAGTGCGTGAATCCCGCTGGCGCATATTCACTTGCCACGGCGCGCAGGCGCTGTGCGGCACCGGGTGTGTGGTGGGTGGCCTCCCAGCGGCAATCGACCGCCGGGAACGCCAGCAGACGACCGCCCGAGCGGGCCGCACAAGCGGCCGTGTAGGCGTTGTTGTCGGGATTGTGCGTGATGCCGGCTGAGATCAGCACCGCCTGGGCGACACCGGCCTGGTCCATCTCCCACACCAGGCCATCGGCCGCGGCACGGGAGTGTGGATCGGGCACGGCCGGCTCGTAGGGCCAGTATTGCCAGGCGTGGCAGTGGGCGTCGATGATCACGCCACGAACTCCGTGGTCTCCAGGCCCCAGCTGACAGTCGGGTCCGGCGGCGGGACTGCGGCCACGAGCGCACGCGTGTAGGGGTGCTGCGGCGCATGGATGATGTTCTCCGGCTCGCCTTCCTCGACGATTTCGCCGTTGAACATCACGACGATCCGGTCGGCGATCTGGTAGGCGGTGGCGAGGTCGTGTGTCACGTACAGCAAGGACACCTGCTGCTCGGTCTTGAGGCGGTACAGGCTCTCGAGGATCGTGGCGCGAAGAGACGCGTCGACCATGGAGACCGGCTCGTCGGCGACGATCACGCGCGGCCGCAGCGAAAGCGCGCGCGCGATCATGATGCGCTGGCGCTGGCCACCGCTGAGCTGGTGCGGATAACGACCCAGCGTGTCGCCGGGTCGCAGGCCTACGGCCTCCAGGCACTCGCGGATGCGCGCGTAGGCCTCGTCCCTGGAGGCCACCAACCCGAAGCGCTGCAGCGGTAACAACAGGCTGCGGTCCACCTTGTAGAACGGGTTGTAGACGCTGTAGGGGTCCTGGAAAATGGCCTGTACCTCGCGCCGGTAGGCAGCAAAGGCCGTGCCGTCCAGCTGACCCAGGCGGTTCCCCTGGTACAGCACGGTTCCGGCCGTAAGCTGCAGCAGGCCCAGCAGCAACCGCGTCAGGGTGGTCTTGCCGCTGCCGCTTTCGCCGACGATGGCGGTGATGGAGGGTGTGTCTGGCAAGGACAGGGAAACGTCTCGCAGGGCCCATTGGGGCGTCTTGGAGCCTGGCGCGCCGAAGGCCACGCTGGCGGTGCGCACTTCCAGCAGGGCGCCCGTCATGGGGTGGTCCCTGCCTGGGCG
>Ga0209181_10000132_pt1 | contig 128629 bp, 94 predicted proteins | sample MAT05_FD_187208 | JGI IMG/M metagenome (GOLD analysis project Ga0209181, IMG submission 187208) | Freshwater microbial communities from Lake Fryxell liftoff mats and glacier meltwater in Antarctica - MAT-05 (SPAdes) (version 2) | ecosystem: Environmental > Aquatic > Freshwater > Ice > Liftoff...
TGCGGACCTCGGCGACGGCCGCGGTGCTCGCGATGCGATGCGTACCCGGCGGCGTGCCGGCCGGGAGCGACAGCACGTCGTGCCCGTCGAGGGTGACGAAGAGCGGGCTCGCCAGGGTCCAGTGCCACGCGAACTCGAGCGTGTCGCCCTGCCAGCGCGCGGTGAGCGGCGCCTCGCCCGAGCGGCACAGCGGCGCACCTGACGGATACGGGTAGTGCGCCTGCGGCTCGGTCACCTGATCGACGGTGGTGTCGGCGACGACGCCGCCGCAGGTCACCGCGTCGAGGAAGTCGGCGAAGTGCGGCGCGGACTCCTGCGATGACTCGAACGGCAGTGGCAGCCCCTGATCGTCGAGCTCGTTCCAGACCCGGCGCGTGTAGTTGCGCAGGTAGGGCGGCACGGTCATCCGCGGCGAGGCGATCGCCGCGAGCATGCCGCCGATGGTCTGCTCGTTCATCAGCGCGAGCAGCATCGCCGCGACCTCGTTCTCGTCGATGAGCTGCTCGAGCCCGCCGTTGGCGGTCGGCCGGTTCCAGCTCGCCCGCGAGTAGCGGCGCTGCGCGATGTCGATCCAGAAGAAGGTGCCCTGCTGCTTGTCGTAGTAGACCGGGCTCGCCCTCACCATCGACGAGAACCAGGTCGCGAACCCCTCGGACCACGCGAGCCCAGGGTGCGACGGCACCCCGAAGATGTGCTTGCCGCCTTCGCCGGGCCACACGCCGTAGGTCGCCATCACGTAGTGTCCGAGCTCGTGCGCGACCACCGCGCCCGACCAATAGGTCTCGTCCGCCCCGCCGGGCAGCCAGATCTGCCGCTCGTAGACGACGCCGCCGGGGTCGGCGTAGCGCCACGGACCCATGCATGCGCCGCAGTTCCACTCGACGCCCATGTCGAGCCAGACAACCAGCGGAGAGTTTCGGCGCTCGCCATAGAAGCTGACCGAGGCGTCGTAGACGTAGCGCAGGAAGTCGAAGACGAAGGCCGCGCCCGAGCCCGCGTCCGGTGGGATGTTCACCGTCGCCGGGCTCTGGATCTGGGCCGGGGTCCAGGTCCACAGCCACAGCTCCGGCGCGGGCGGCACGGCCCCGACGTCCTGACGACCGGCGGCGAAGCCGGGCTTGGCGACGAGGTAGATCAGCTGCTGGGCGGCGTTGCCTCGCGCGGCGATGGCCGCGAGATAGTCGTCGCCGTCGACCCGGTCGGCCGGCACCGCATCGATCTCGAAGGTGCCTGCGGCGTCGCCTTCGCTGCCGGTCACCGCCGAGTCGATCAGTACGCCGTCGGCGAACGACAGCACGAGGAATCCGGCGGCTGGCACGACCACCGTCGTCGGGCTCCAGTCGGTGAGATCCTGGTTGGGGGCCTTGAGCTCGTAGGTGAGCTTGCCGCGATAGAGCCCGGAGCTGGCGCCGGATCGGCAGTTGGCGCCGAGCTCGCTCGCGGCGCAGCCGTTGGTACACGCGCTCTCCTGCCATTGCCCGCCGGCGCAGGTCGCGAGCGTCGGGCCGCGGCACTCGGTCGCGCCCGTGTGGCACTGGCCGGTCAGCACGCAGCGCGCGACGCCATCCGCGTCGGTGCACACCTCGTCGGCGAAGCACGCGTAGCTCGCGACGCGAGTGTCGGCGCTGCCGGTCGCGGCCGCGCAGAACTCGACGGTGTTGCCGTTGCAACGCCCGCCGGTCGGCACCGCACCGCAGGCCCCGACCGGGACGGTCTGCACGTCTACGTCGCCGCCGCCGCTCGTCCCGTCGCGCGCGTCGTTCACGTCGGGCGCGTCGTTCGCGTCGGGCGGCACGTCGGCGAAGCCCCCACCGCTGCCGATGGGACCGCATCCGTTCGCGACCAGCGTGATGACGAGGAGGACTCGCGACAGCGGCGACGGTTCCAGCGTTACCTTCATAGGAGAACTCCGACGTGGGCTTGCAGCATATCGGCACCGCAGGCCGAAACCAACGGATGAGCGGCGGCGATTTGGGCAAGCGCGCGACACCACGTATCATGGTCGTCATGCGAGACATCCTGACAATGCTCCTGCTCGTCGCGCTCGGCACCCCCGCGCACGCGCAACCGACCGACGAGCAGCTCGGCCTCGACGCCCACTTCTACCTCATCCTGTTTCCCGAGCTGCGCACCCTGCCCGCACCGGCCTGGCTCACGCCAGGCGTACGCGTCACCTACTCGAGCCTGGCCAGCGTCGGCAGCGCCGGCTCCGCCATCTCGCAAAACGACGTCGTCGCCGCTAACGGCCGCGAGGTGTCGGTGTTCCAGCACGCCTACACCGACATCGGCAGCGGCGTCGTGCCCCTCTACCAAGGATATCTGCAGGGGCTGCCCGGCGTCGGCGGCTTCTGGGTGAACCCGCAGGTGCTCGTCAACGCCGAGCGCGTCGCGGGCAACGGCCTGAACGTGTCGCGCTACGACAAGGACATCGCCGGCCAGTCCGTCGCGGTCGTGCGCTTCCAGAACGACACCGACCAGTCGCGCATGGCCTACGAGTTCGACAGCGCGACCGGCCTCATGACGTTCTCGAGCTTCACCACGAACAACACCGTCACCCAGCTCTGGCTCCAGAGCGTGCGCGGTCTCGACATCCCCTGGGCCCCGAGCCGCGCGCCCGGCTGGGTGCGCACCGGCGCGACCAACGTGTACTCCGGGGGCTACGCCACGACCCTCGAAGGCAGCGGCACCTTCACCCAGCGCTTCGACCTGTCGTTCGTCATCAAGTCGGCCGGCGCGCGCTGGAGCATCTACGAGCGGCAGTCGGCGCTCGGCGGCGCGGCGCCCGACACGATCACCGGCATCAGCGCTGAAGCGCAGCTCATCGGCGCCTTGTGGCTGCCGCGCTCGGCGCTGACGATCGCCGTGCCCGCCGCCGGGCAGCTCATCGACGACGATCCGCACACCGGCGCCCGCACCTTCATCGCGAGAGACGAGCTCGGCATCGTGCTGCAGCAGCAGACCAGCGGCTCGGTGACGAGCTGGCTGTACGATCCCACGACCGGCGTGCTGATGCGCTACACGCAACAGCAGCAGAGCGGCATCGCGGTCATCGCGGTCGACGTGAGCCGCACCGGCGGCAGCGATCTCGCGGCGCTCGCAGCGCAACCCGACGACCCCGACGACCCGCCGATCACCCCGCCGGGCGGCAACGATCCCGGCAACAACCCGGGCGGCAACGATCCCGGCAACAACCCGGGCGGCAACGACCCCGGCGGCAATGGGGGCACGGCCCCGGCGCCGAGCGGCGGCGGCAACGTCGGTTGCGCGGGCGGCCAGGCCTCGCTCACGGTCTTCCTTCTCGGGCTGCTCGGGCACCTCGTGCTCCGGTCGCGCCGTCGGTCCGCCTGAGGTGAAGGACCCCGCGAACCCGGCGGACACGATCGACGGCATGCCCGACGACATGCCGATGCTCGAGAGCCAAGCGCTCCGAGCCGGCCGCCTCGACGACACGCCGGCGGCGTTGGTCGACGCGTACCTCAAGGCGCTGCCGAGCCTGCCGAAGATCGGCGCGGTGATAGCGCGGCGCTGGCGCATCGAGCGCCTCCTCGGCGAGGGCGGCTTCGGTGCGGTCTTCGAGGGGCGCGACCAGGAGCTCGGGCGCAAGGTCGCGATCAAGGTGCTGCGGGGGCCCGGCATCGCGCCGACCGACGCGCTGGCGCTGCGCCATGCGATAACGCAGATGGAAGAGCGCCGTCGCCGCTTCCGCGACGAGGCCCGGGCCGTGGCACGCGCCGAGAGCCCGAACGTCGTGACCGTCTACGACGTCGGCGAGCACACCGAGGCCGACGGCGCGAGCTGGCCGTTCCTGGTGCTCGAGCTCGTCGCGGGCACGCCGCTCGATCGCGTGGTCCGCGAGCGGCCGACCCCGGAGGTGGCACTGCAGATCCTGGCGCAGCTCGCCCAGGGCGTCGCGACGCTGCACGCGAGGCGCGTCGTGCACCGCGATCTCAAGCCGGCAAACGCGATCGTCACGCCTGACGGCGGGGTGAAGATCATCGACTTCGGACTGGCGATCGCGGCGGCGGACTGGACCGAGATCAAGGGACCCAAGGCGCCTGAAGATTGGATCGAAGGCACGCCGATCTACATGAGTCCGGAGGTCACGGCCGGCGGCGAGCCCGATCAGCACTCCGACCTGTGGGCGCTCGGGGTGATCGCCTACGAGCTCCTCACCGGGCGCTCGCCGTGGGGCGAGAACCTGGCGCTGTTCGAACTCCAGCGACGCATCGCCGAGGTCGATCCCGAGCCGCTCACGCGCCATTCCCTCGAGGACCTGCGCTACCTCGCGCACGTGACGCCGATCGTCGGCAAGATGCTGGCGAAGCGCCCGGTCGATCGGTTCCAGAGCGCGAGCGAGATCGTTCATGCGTTGGCCGAACTGCGCTCGCACACGACGCGCGCCGCGGCGCCAGCACGTGAGACCGAGCAGCCGTTCCGCTATCTCCTGGCGTTCGAGGAGAAGGACGCGGCGTGGTTCTTCGGGCGTGAGGACGTGAGCGCCCGGTTCGTGCTGGCGCTGGAGCAGCGGGGGCGCCTGGTGATCGCGGGCCCGTCGGGCGCGGGCAAGACCTCGCTCATCCAAGCCGGCCTGATCCCCGAGCTGAAGCTCCTGCGGCCGCTCGCGGTGCTGCGCATGCATCCGGGGCGTGACCCGCTCGGGCGCCTCGCCGCGGTGGTGACGACGCTCGGCGGCGACGCGCTGACGGCCGACGACCTGCGGCGGCGGCCGGGGCTCGTCGGTGAGCGGGTGCGTGGGCACGCGAAGCAGACCCACACGCGCGTGCTGGTGCTGGTCGACGCGCTCGAGGAGCTGATCACGCAGGAGGCTCCGGCGGCCGACGCCGAGGTCTTCGCGCAGGCGCTGGACGGCTTGCGCGATGACGACGCGCGCGCGGTGCTGCTGGTGATGGCGGTGCGCGACGAGTACCTCGGTCGCCTCCCTCGCGCGTCGCGGGCGCTCGAACCGACGCTGCGCGACGCCGAGTTCCTCGGGCCGCCGCCGCGCGCCGCGATGATCGCCGCGCTCGTGCGCCCGGTCGAGCGCCTGGGCTCCGCCTGGGAGGAGGGCTTCCCGGCGGAGATGGTCGACGCGGTCGCGGGCCAGGCGTCGCCACTGCCGGTGTTGCAGCTCGCGGCCAGCTGGGTGTGGGAGAAGCGCGCGCGCGACGCGCCCGGCGCGGTCGTGCTGCCGCGAACGCTGCTGGCAGCGCCGGGCGAGGCGCTGCGTATCGGGGACGTGCTCGGGCAGTACGCCGATCACAAGCTGCGCGCGGCGAGCTGGTCCCAGGCCGACCGCGAGCTGGTCAAGCGCATGCTGCCGGTCATGGTCAGCGCCGAGGGCACGCCGCTCATCGTGCCGGCCGTTGAGGTCCTCGGTCGCATCGGGCCCGAGGCCGGCGCGCGCGGTCGCGAGCTGCTGCGCGACCTCACCGACTTTCGTCTCCTGACGAGCCTGCGCGACGAGCGCGCACGCGAGTGCCTGACGCCGGTGCACACGACGCTGATCCATGGTTGGGCGTTGCTGCGCGAGGCGCTCGAAGGCAGCGCCGAGCTCGAGGCGTTCCTGCGCCGCTTCGAACGCGACGCGCGCGAGTGGGATGCGAGCGGCAAGGACGCGGCGAAGCTGTGGCCGACCGCGGCGGTGCGCGACTTCGCGCGTTTCCGGTCGCGTCTTTCGCAGGTGCAGCTCTCGCCGCCGCAGGTCGGGTTCCGGGCGGCGGTCCAATCACTCGCGCGGCGCGCGCGCTGGTTCAGGCATGGGCTTATCGCCGGCCTCGCGTCGCTGGCGCTCGGCGGCACCTGGGCGGGCTTCGCGTTCTCGGCGCAGGCAGAGCGGGCGGACGCGTCGCGCCGTGAGGCCGACGCGCTGATCGACTTCATGCTCGGGGACCTGCGGCGGCGCCTGGAAGGCATTGGGCAAATCAAGGTGCTGCACGTGGTCGCCGACAAGGCGCGCGAGTACCTCGACGCGCGCAGCGCATGGAGTTCGGACGACGCCGCGCGGCGAGCCGCGGTGCTGCGCAACCTGAGCGTTATCTTCCAGGCCGAGGGCGACACGACCCGGGCGGACGCCGCGGCGAACGAGGCGCTGGCGGTGAGCGAGCGCCTCGCGGCGGAGCGGCCCGATGACCCGTCCGTCCGCAACGAAGTAGCGCGGAGCCAGGCGGCGATGGGCCTGATGTTCGTGCGGCGCGGGGACGCGACGAGCGCGCTCGACCGCTACCGCCAGGCGCTGGCGCTGTTCGAGGCGACGGCGACCGCGGCGTCCGAGGATCCCGCGCTGCTGCTCGAGCTCGTGGTGGTCCACGATCGGATGGGCGACGCGCTCGGGCAGCTCGGTCAGAGCGAGCAGCAGGTGAGCTCGCAGCGCGCGGCGCTCGCGACCGCGGAGCGCGTCGTCGCGATCGACCCAACCAACCCGCGGGCGCGGCGCAACGTGGTGATCCTACGCAACAAGGCGGGCGCGACACCGCCCTTCCCGGGCGATGGCATCGACGCGCGTGTGTCCGCCGAGGAGCTCGCGGCGTTCGAGACGCTGGCTGCGGCTGATCCGCAGAACCAGCCCGCGCAGCTCGATCTGGTGGTCGGGCACCTCGGTCGCGGCAACGAGCTGACCGCGCGAGGTGAGCTCGCGGCGGCGCTGCAGTCCTATCGCGCTGCGCTCGCCATCGCGGAGCGGCAGGCCGCGTCCGATCCCGACAACGCGCTCCTCTTCTCCGATGTGCTCTTCTGCCGGAACAAGGTGGGCGACGCGCTTCAACGCGCTGGCGATGCGGTGGCTGCGGTTGGCGAGCACGAGGCGGCGCTGGGGATCGCCCTGCGCCTGGTCGCGACCGATGCGAAGAACGCGCGCTTCGAACAGGACCTCGCGCACACATGGAGCCGCCTCGGCCTCGCCCGGCTCGCGGCTCGCGACGTGTCCGGCGCCGTCGCGGCACAAGCCGCCGCGTTGGTCCTGAGCGAGAAGCTCGCGGGCGCAGGCGACAGCGACGCAGCCGCGGCCCACCTCGCGCGCACGCTGAGCTATCAGGCCGAGGCGCTCATCGCGGCGGGCGACACCGACAAGGCCCGCCCGGTGCTGACGCGTGCAGTATCGACGCTCGCGCCGCTGCTCGCGAAGCCGGGCGTTCCCAAGGCGTGGACCGATCTCGGCGCGCGCATGAGCGAGCTCGAGCAGCAGCTGCCTTGAGCGTTGCCGCGATTGCGCTCGACATCGTCGTTCCGGACATCGCGAGGTGGCGGCGGACGCGAGAGAGAGCCAGAGCGTTCGGGGAAGTCGGCGAGCCGGGATGGATCCGATGCCACCACCTTCTGCTTCGGGTGCCGTGACCGATCCCTTGCGTTGGAATCACAGGAGACCAGACAAGTGCCGCGCAAAGGACGAACCGAAGGTTACGGACGCAGGCGCGACGACCCGTCGATCACCTCATGAGCTCGATGTGGGTGCTGTCCAACGCGATGCGCTGGTGACCCGTGCGACCGCCGTCGACTTGCCATGCCTTCATGACCGGCCTCAGGAGCTCCAGCGCCGAAGGACGGTGGCTGGTACACCACGTCGTCAGCCGCTGCCTCGTGTCGGTGCGCAGCTTCTTCAGGTCGCCGAGCAGCTCGTCTGCGGCCACATCTCCGCTCTTGTAGGCGCTGATGTCGCCGGCCAACCATCTGATTGGATTGGACTTCCCAGCGTCGATCCAGGCCCCGCTCGCGGCGAGCACGGCCTTGATGTGCGTCAGGTCCGACGACGCGATCCAGCCCTCGCCGTTGGTGCGCGCCAGCGCGAGGGCGGCATACCAGACGAGCTCTGACGAGCTGAGCGGCACGAGCGCGCCATCGACGTGCGCTGTGCCCACCCGCAGATCGATGCGCAGGCGCGGGATGGCGACGGCGTCGACGGCAACCTGGCCAGCGGCCAGCGCCGAGGCGTAGCTCGCGAGGGCGGCGTCGGTCAGCAGGCCACGCAGGCGCGGCAGCTGCACATCGATGAGCAAGACGCCGACGTCGCTGGCCGCGAAGCGGTCGCCGTCGCGGGACACGACGATCTGGTCGGGCTGCTCAGGAAAATAGAACCCCGCCCCGCCTTCGGCGCGCTTGTCCCTGACGCGCACGTCCAGACAGAGGTCCTGCGCCCGGGCCAGCAGCTGAAATGCCATCGTCGACATCGCCGTCATCGTGCGCCGGCGGCCAGCCGTCAGGCCGAAGACAACGCGACCGTCGCCCGCGTGAACGGTGGCGTCCCGCGCGGCCTGCCAGATGACGGCGTTGTAGGCGTCGGCGAAGGCCGGGTCGTCGTCGGCGGCCGTCGTCGGCACCACATGCAGATGAAGCTGCGGGTCGCCCAGCGGCAGCGGGAGGATCGCCGCAAGCATCGAGAGCACCTTGCCGGGCCCGAGAAGCTCGAGCTGGAGGTAGTCGTGCCCGCGCTGGTCCACCACGACGAAGAGATCTGTCGCGACCATTGCGCGCTGGCGCTGCAGGCCCCAGATGAGCTCGGCCAGCGGGGCCGGGTTCGGCCCGAGCGCGGCGAAGACGGTGACAGGCATCGGAGCGGCGACCACACCTCACCATGCCTCAACCGGCTGGCGGGAGCACCTGGCGTTCGTGACCGGGCGCCCGATCTCGGGGCCGGACGCGGCAGCAGCGCCCATCGCCGAGCGCGACGGCGCCGCTCAGGCCGACGCTCGGCACGTCCGATGGGGCGCTCCAGACGCCCTCGGGCGGCCCATCGTTGGGGTGGAAGAGCGCCACCGATGGGCCCGTGACCTCATCGCTCACGAGCAGCCTGCTCATTCATGCGCCGGCCTGCACATGACGGGCACAAGCGCGCCTTACAGGAGAACGGGACGACCCGCGGCCCTTGGGGAGGCCGTGTACTCGAGGCGCACGAAGCCGTAGCTGAGACCGCAACACGGAATGATGGCGCGGAGCTGGCGCTCGACGAAGCCTGGCAAACGCCACGTCGGGTCGTCGCCGGCAGCGCACGCTCCGGCAATCAGGCCGGCCCGAGCGAGACCGGGAACGAGGCAGACTCGATCTCTTCGAGGAGGCGGGCGCCTTGGGACGCGCCTACGCCGCGACCCTGCTCTGCCTCGGCCACGATGTCGCGCTGAAGCTCCTGCACCCGCGGCACGCGGCCGCCCGCCAGCAGGTGCGGCGCTTTATACTGCGAGGCACGCGCCGCCAGGCGGCTCACGAGGCGCGACTAGCGGCGATCTCGGCGGCGCTCGGATACTCGCGCGGGGGCTCCGAGACGGCTGTGGGCAGCCGACTGCCGGGGCGGCCGGTACCTTCGCCTAGGTCCCACAGACCGGGCCAGTTGAAAGTGCGATCCAAAAGTGCGATCCAAAGAATAGCCATCGTCGGCTTCGTCGGCCGCCCAGTCGTAGCGCAGATAGTCGTCACCGCTGAAGAAGTAGATCTTGCCGCTGCCCTTCACAACGCCGCGTCGATGTGGTCGGCCCAGAGCCCAGGCCAGCCGTCGACGATGAGCCTTGGGAAGCCGTCGTCGACAATCCTATTGGCAATATCCCAGCGAATATATTCCGCGTCCTTGAAGAAGTAGAGCTTGCCATTACCGGTATTCAGCGCGGCGTCGATGTCCTCCGTCCAGAGTCCCGGCCAGGCATCCGCGATGGGCACCGGATAGTTGGGTGCTGCGCGGTCCTTCTCGAGGTCGTAGAGCGTGTATTGGTTGTCGCTGAAGAAGTGGCCCTGTGTCTTCGAGGTGCCCACGACCGCGTCGATGTCGCGCGTGAACAGGCCCTGCCAATTGCCCTTGATGGGCCGCGGATAGCCAGCGTCGGCGCGGTCGGCAGCTAGATCGTAGCGGATATATTCGCTGCCCAGGAAGAAGTAGGCCTTGCCGTTGGGGTGGTTGAGCACGGCGTCGATCGGGAGCACGCCATCACCGTCGACATCGAGGCTCGTGGCCGAGTCCTCCTTGCCGCCGTCTGGTTCGCAGATGCCTTCGTTGCAGGTCGCGCCCAACGCGCACGCGACCGGCTCGCCGCAGCGCAGCGTGCCCGCGTCGTCGATGCAGGTCTGTTGTCCTTCTGGCGCGCTGGCAGTGAGAACGGGCCCACGACGCCGGCCTCGCGGCGCCCGAGACCTGTTGTGTGCTCGAGGATCCAGCGCTCTGCGGACGGCGCGCGTCTCTTTCCACACGCGCACGCGCTCGTCCCGGAGGGGGTCTTCGTCGCAAGCACGAATGGCGAGAGCGCGCGCTTTATCCGACAGGAGCCCCCTGACCTGAGGACGACGATGTCGATCGTATCGTCGCCCGCATCGAGCACCGGCTCACGGGCCCTCGAGCGTTGGCGTGCGGCGCGCAGGGTGAATGAGGGCCACGAAGAACCCGCTGACGAGCCCCTCCTGCACGCCTGCGCTCAAGCCGCACCGACGGAGCTTCTGCGTGTCCTGAGTCAGTCCGAACCCAAGGACAGCCGCCCAGCTCCCAAGAAGCCTCTGTGCGCCCGAAGCCCCGGGGGACTCGAGCATCGGTCTCGCTCGCGATGACAGGGGCGACGTGGTCGTACCATCGCACACGGATCCAACCGAGCCAGCGAGCGCGACCACCTTCGCGGGTCGCTGACGTCGGCGGGCCGTGAAGTCTGCCGCGGTCGACGAGGCCGTCTCGCGGCCCTCGATCGCGAATTGCGCCAGCCGCGGCCAGCGCGGGGCGGAGGTGACTGTCAGGGCCAGGACCATGACGCTCACAGCTCCGCGAGCACCACCCCGAGGGCCTTCTTCGCGAGTGCCTCGAGGTCGGCCTTGGGCATCTTTTGGACGAACTCTTCCAGGCTCTGCGCGCCGGTCGCGCCTGCGTTGACGCCGACTGTCACGAAGCGGGCGCCGTCGTGCCAATAGATGTCATAGGCGTGGGTGCTCGCGCGCGAGGTGCCCGTTGCGTCGGTCGTGGAGACGAACGAGAGCGCGTACACGCTGACGGCGGGCTTGCCGTCGACGGTTGCGTCGGCGATGTCGAACACGAGCGCCGGATTGTCCTTCAACGCTTGGGACAGCTTCATCTTGAGGTTGTCCTCGTTCTTCTTCCACGATGCCGCGGTGAGCTCGGGGCAGATCATCGGCATGCAGTTCATTGCCGAGATGACGACGTTGGCATTGGCGCCCTGGGCGTTGGCGGGTGCGCGGTAGGATGCGAGGAAGCCGTCGGCGCTCGCGTTCTTCATGCCGCGCTCGAAGCCGGGACCGAGATCGAGGGCGTGACGAGCGCTCGAGCCTTGTCCTTGGTGAAGCCCTCGGCCTGGCTCGGGGCTGACGGCGTCGGGGCATTGCCTGTGGGCTCGGTGGCCTTGCCACAGGCGAGCGCGAATAGAAAAGGGACGAGCGCCAAGGACGAGCGACAGAAGTGGAAAGCAATCGACGACCGCATGAAGCTCCGGGGTTGAAGGGCTGCGCCGGTGTCAGGGCGCGCTGATGTTCACCTGGAGAACCGTCCGGCGCAATGGGCCGTGCCCGTTCTGGTGATCCGCCAGGTCGTGCCCGGCTCGAGCACCGGGTGACCGGGCGGATCTTCGCCCGCCGCGCTGCGGCCGTGTTCGACCGCCGACTATGGGTCATCTTGAACAGATGAAACGGTCATCGTGAACAGTAGCCGAAGCGAGTAGATGAAGGGCCCGGCGGGGCCGTCGCGAGCGCGACGCTGGGCAGACAACCAAGACATCGGCCACGAGGAGTGGCGATGCCTGCGGAGCGATTGTTCATGCGAAAAACACGAGAGATTCTGCGGCAGAAGTGGGTGCTCTTCGTGCCGCTGCCGTTCGGCGTCGTCGGGATGTTGCTCGGCATCTCCGCGCTCTACGTCGTCCCGACCGAGCTGGTGAAGGCGCGCTTTATCGCCATCATCCCGACTGACCTCGGAATCGTTGTTCTGTGAGCGCGGTCATTGGATGACAAGTGGTTGCCAGCCGTGGTGATGATTGACGGCCTACCCTATATGACGGCAATTCGCAGCCATGGACTCTGACGCCCATTTGAGAAGCCCGGTGTTCAGGCTCGGTGGCTCGATCGCGAGCCCGGCTGCCATGGCGGAGCGCAGCGCCCGCCGGGTGCGCCTCGTACGTGCGACGGTCGCGGTCGCGTTGGCGTTGGCGGTCGGGACCTGGGGCTACTCCTACCTGTCCGAAGGGAATCACACCTTCGTGGAGGCCCTCTACATGACCGTCATCAGCATCTCGACGGTCGGCTTCAACGAGGTGATTCCTATCCAGGACGACGCGATGCGCGTCTTCACGATGGGGCTCATCCTCTTCGGCGGCGCCTCGGTCGTGTATTTTCTCACGGCAGTCGCGGCCTTCGTCGTCGAAGGCGACTTCCTCTACGGCTTTTGGCGCCGCCGCCTGCGCGCGCAGCTGCGACGGGTGCACGACCACGTCATCGTCTGTGGTCTTGGGCGTGTCGGCTCGCACGCCTTTGCCGAGTTGCATCGCGCCCGCCACCCGGTGGTCGGCATCGATCGCGAGACCACACGCGTCGATGCGCTGATGCATGTGCGCGGCCCGGGCATCCTGTTCATGGTGGGCGACGCCGCCGACGAGGAGATCCTGCGCGAGCTCGGCGTCACGCGGGCGCGCACGTTGATCGCGGCGCTCGCCGACGACCGCGACAACTTCCTCCTGTGCGTCACCGCGCGTCAGCTGAACCCGGAGATCGGGCTCATGGTGCGCCTCGTCGAGCCGACCAACGCCGACATGTTCACCGACCTCGCGGCTGATGCGGTCGTGCATCCGCCCGCGCTGTCCGGGGTGCGCCTCGCCAACGAGCTGCTGTTGCCCGACCTGACCGCCTTCACCGACCAAATGCTCGAAGGCGAGGCACAGCTGCGAAAGCTGGCCGAGGTCGTCATCCCCGCGCGCTCACCGCTCATCGGCGAGCCGATCGCGGCGCTCGATCCGCAAACGGATCCGTTCGTGAAAGCCGCGCCACGGCTGCCCTGGCATGCGTCTGCGAAGGCCGCACCGCGGCCGCCATGGCGTATGTTTGCGAAGGCCGCACAGCGATGGTCCACCGACCCCGGGCTGCTGGTGCTCGGGGTGCGGCGCGCCGGCGCAGCGGCAGAGGCGGCGTTTGCGTTCGGGCCCTCGTGGCAACACCGCGTGCAAGCCGGCGACACGGTCTTCGTGCTGACCGGACGTGCGGCGCTCAAGGGCCTCATGGCGCGGGTCGAGGGTCGCGCCGCGCCGCGCGCGCAGCCTGTCGTGAGCGACCTCGGGGGATCGAGCGCGAGCTCACCCAACACGGAGGTCGCCGGTCGTCACGGGCACGTCGTGGTCGTCGGCGCGGGCGCGGTCGGGCGCTCGGCCGTGCGCGAGATCTTGCGCCAGGGGGTCGACGTCACCGTCATCGATCGCTCGGAGCAGCACCTGGCCCTGCTCGCGCCGGACCCACGGCTCGTCAAGCTGGTGGCCGACGTCGGCCAACGCGAGACGCTCGTCGCCGCCGACATCGCCGGTGCACGCGGCTTCATCACTGCGCTGCAGCCCTTGCGCGACAACCTCTTCCTCGCGTCCAGCGTGCACCGCGGGAACCCCGGCGTGCGCGTCGTCGCGCGCGTCGGCAATCAGGCGGAGGCGCGTCGCCTGCGCGCAGTCGGCGCATCGATCGTGAACCCCGGGCAGATCGGTGGCGTTGACCTCGCTCATCGCACGATGCGCCCCGAGCTGGTCGCTTTTGCGCGCGGCCTCGAGGCCAGCTGGAGCCACCCCGAGCAGCTCGCGGTCGTGGCGATCGAGTCGCTGCCGGACGGCGTGCGCGACCTGGTGACACTCGACATCCCTGCCCGCACGAGCTGCGTCATCCTCGGCTATCGCGCTCGCGCGAACGAGTTGTTCACCTATCACCCGACGCCGGCCACGCGGCTGCGCATCGGCGGCAGCTTCGTCGCGCTCGGCGAGCCGAACAACATCGAGGCGTTGCGCGCGCTGCTCGGACCTCCGGGAGCGCCTCGGTCTGAGCCGCCCGCAGGTGCCCGGTGACGCGTCTTAGAACTGGATGATCCGCTCGTACTCGCTCATCGCGCCGACAGCGTCCGTGCGCGGGGCATCGAGCTCGCGCCACAACCGGAGGCAGCCGGCGACGACCTCGTCGGAGGTCAGCTGGGCCGCACGGAACAACGGGCTGGCGCGTTGTAGATGGACCAGCGGCGGGTCAGGATGCGGTCATCGGCGTCGCCAAGGACCACAAGCTCGCGCGTGCAAGGCGACGCAATAGCCGCCTCGCCCACTCAACCAAGACCTACCGCTCCGCGCGAGACCATGGCCCTGAGCGGGGTCGACTTCAGGTCGACTCGCCCCGCTCAGGACCACCGGCCGCGTCAGAACGCTCTCGTCATGGCGGCAGCTCGAAGACCCCGAAAAGCTGCTCGATCGGACGGCCCGTTCCCGGAGTCGTCACATCGTAACAGTTGTCGGCGAAGTTGACGGCGATATCGAAGAATCCCTGATTCGCCTGCGTTGGCCCACGCGGCTGGGCGCGTGCATCGCTCGCTCGGTTGGTCGGAGTCGATGTGCGGTGGCAATTAACCGCATCGCGTTCGCGCCAAGCTCGAGCGACTCGCGGTTGGCAGGCGGTGGCAACGACGGGACCGAAGGCGACGTCGCCGCGGAGCAGGGTGGCGCCGCACCAGCCGAGGCGACCGAAGCAATTAAATCACTCAACCACCGCGACGTCGTCTTGGCGCCGCACCTCGACGGCTCGTTCGTCGCGACTGGACCTTACGCCCTCATCGGCGGCACAGGATCCAACCTCAGCGCATCGGTGAGCGGCACGTGGACGACGACGCCTGAGCCCGCCACTTCTGAAAGGCCACTTCACCGCAGACGGCTGGTACTGATCGCGAAAGCGGTCGAGCGACACTCCGGAGTCAAACCGGAGTGTCGCGACAATCATCGGATGATCAGTCGGCCCACGGATTGAAGTAGCTGTTGAGCTTGCTCGCGGTCCCGCTCAGCGTCTCGGAGGCCTTGTTGTAGCCCGACGCCAGCGTATCGCCCGCCTTGCTGAGGCCCGCCGCCGCCGAGTCGTACGCGTTCTTGGCGCCGGTGACGACGGTGTTCTTCGCGGCGATCGCCTTGGCCTTGGTGGCGTCGTACGCTTCGCCCGCACCGACCTTGATGTCGTTTACGCCGAAGGCGCCGTCGCCGTCGCGGTCGACCGCCTTCTGCACGGCCTCCTTGGCCGCGGTCGCCTTGCGCTCGAGCTCCGCCTTCGCCGCCAGGGCCGCAGCCTTGGCCTGCTCCAGCTTCTTCTGCGCCTGCTGCTTGGCCCACAGCGCCGCCGCCTCGGCCTTCGCCTTGGCGACCGCCGCGTCCTTGGCGTCGACGACCCCGTCCTTGTTCAGGTCAGCCGCGTCGTAGACGGCCTTGCCGGCCGCTTCGACTTTGGCCTTCGCGGTGTCGTAGCCAGCTTGGAGCTTCGCCTTGGTCTGGTCGATGGTCTGATCGATGACAACCGCGGCCTGCTTCACGCCTTCCTTGGCGTCGTTCAGCGACAGCTTGCCGTCGCCGTCGCGGTCAGCCGCCTTCTTGACGGCGTCCTTGGCCTGCCCGGCCTTCTCCTTGCCGTAGTCGACCGCCTGCCCGGCCTTCTCCTTGCCGTAGTCGATCGCCTTGCCGCCGAGCTCCATGCCCTTGTCGATCGCCTTGCCGCCGAGCTCCTTGCCCTTGTCGATCGCCTTGCCGCCCATGTCCAGAGCGGCGTTGCCGATCTCCTTGCCCTTTTCGACGGCGTCGCTCGCGCCCTGCTTGATGTCGCCCATGCCGAGCTTGTTGTCGCCATCGCGGTCGGCGAGCTTGTGGAGATCCTGGCCCAGCTTCTCGGCTCCCTTCTGGGCGTCATCGAGCTTCTGCGAGCCCCAGGCCACGGCCTCGTCCTTGGTCTTGGTGATCGCCTCACCCGCCTGGTTGATCTTCTCGCCGGCGTAGGCCTTGCCCTTGTCGTAGCCGACCTGCAGGTCATTGATGCCGAGCTGGCCGTCGCCGTCCATGTCGGCCGCGGACTTGCCCTTGGCGAGCAGTTCCTTGCCCTTGTCGACCGCCTTGTCCTTGAGCGCGCCGGCCTTGTCCTTCAGCTCGCCAGCCTTGTTCGCGACCGCGTCGTAGGCGTCACCAGCGTGGCCTTTGATGTCGCCGACACCGAACTTGCCGTCGCCGTCGTGGTCCATGCCCTTGATGACCGAGTCGGCGCCCTTGTCGATACTCTTCGCGCCCGACTCCATCGCGTTGGCGCCATGCGTCGCCGCGTCGTTGAGCGAGAGCTTCCCGTCGTTGTCGGCATCGGCCATCTTGAAGGCGGCCTGGGCGCCCTCGATGCCCTTCTGCTTGGCGGCCTTCATGATGGCCACAGCGAGCTCGTAGCTCTGCTTGATGTCGATCTCGACCTCGACCCCGGCCGACACGCCGTAGCCGAGCGCGGCGTACGCGCGTGCGCCGATGCGCAACTTGCCGTTCTCGTAGACGATGCCGCCCTCAGCGCCGATGCCCGCGCCGGCCAGGACGCCGATCTCGCCCTTGGCGCCGACTGGTCCGATGTTGCCGTGCACGTTGGCCTTGGCCTCGGCCACCGCGCCCGCGCCGATCTTACCTTCCACGCCGACCTTGTCCTTGGTCAGGTAGGCGCCGCCGCTGGCGCCGGCCTTGACCGAGACGGACGCCTCGCCGTGCACGCCGATGCCGGCGTCGAGCGGCTTGGTGACGCCGTCGACCTTCATACCCGGAGTCTTGTAGTCGGCGTCGGCCTCGACGCCCGCCTTGACGCCGGCGCCGATAGCGCCCTTGGCGCTCGCGCCATCCTGGTCGATCCCGGCCTTGCCGGACATGCCGGCGTAGGCCTTCGCATAGGCCTCGCCCTTGCCTTCGACCTTGCCGTACTCGCCTTCCTTCTCACCCTTGATGCCCGCGTACGCCTTGGCCTCGGCGCCCTTCTGATAGTAGGCGTTGGGGCCCTTGACCTCGGCGCCCTCGCCCGGCTTGTAGGCGCCGGGCTCGATGTCGGTCGTGCCGCCCTTGGCCGTGCCCGACTTTACGTCGTAGCCCGCGTACGTGCCGTATTTGCCCTCCACCTCGGCCTTCTTGGAACTCTCGAGCTTGTCGAGCTCGGGCTCGGGGATCGATGTCACATCCTTGATCGTGACCTTCTCGTTCTTGCGCTCGGTGCCCTTGGAGGGGTCCTTCTCGTCGACCGGCTGGTGGGTGTCGGACTTGCGATCGCCGTAGCCGACGCCCTCGCCGCTCACGTAGCCTTGACCGTTCTTGGACTTCTCGTCCTTGACCTTCTCGCCCTTGTCGTTGGTCTTGTAGCCGAACTCGCCGGCGCCCTTGACGTCGTACTTCTCGGGCTTGACCTCTGGCGCGGGCGTGCCACCACCGGCTACTTCGCCGGGCTTGGGAGCGTCGGGCTTGGCCGCGTCCTTCGGCTTGTCGGCGGTCGGGAGCGTGCCGTCGGAGTTGGGCGCGACGACCGCCACCTTCTCCATCTGCACGGGAGCGCCAGTGCCCGGCTGGTTCTGCGCCTGGGCGCCGCCACCGGGCGCTAGGAACTGAACACCCTCGTCGTACGATGCACCGCGGAGGTACTCACGCGGGGCCGACTTGGTGCCTCCCGCAGCGTCGGGGGTCGTTTCATTGCGCTGAACCGGCGTCGCCGGCGAAATCACACGAGCAGAGGTCATGGCTAAAGCCTCACCTGGATCGGGGCCGACTCCTCACGGTACCTCCTGTCCTCGCGAAACGTCAACGCTGGTGTGTTACAGTCGCGGCATGGCGAGCGACTACGACGATGTGGTGTGGGTGGCAGTGGCAAAGCAACAAGGCCCGGTAGGCGATGCAGCGCGCGCCGCGAATCGCGAGACGATCGCGCGCTTGGAGGCTGACGGCTTCTCGGCCGCGCAGACCGCGACGGTGATCGCGCTACGCATGGTCGACGCGCGCGCCACAATGGCCGCCGGGCTCGATGCGTACGAGGGCCTGGTCGCCAGCATCGAGCTGGCAGCGGGGCATGGCGACGGTCCGCTCGAGCCTTCGCGGATCATGGAGCACATGCTGGAGTCGAAGCTGCGGTTGGCCCGGCTCTACAACTTCCTGGCTGGCATCGCGCCAGCGGCCGACGTGCCGGGGGTTGCCTCGACCGACGTGACTCAGGGCATGGTGGCCGAGTCCGAGTCCGAGCTCGCGAGCTGGCGCGCCGCTCAGAAATGACGCGGGTGCTGCTGGCGCAGGAGCTCGGGCTCGGACGCTGGCATGCGGAGCTGTTGGGGACGGTGGCGCGGAGCCTCCTGCGAAAGGTGCAGCCAGACATCGCGAGCCTCCTGCCAAAGGTGCAGCCAGACATCGCGAGCCTCCTGCCAAAGGCGCCGGCCGACATCGCGAGCCTCCTGCCAAAGGCGCCGGCCGACATCGCGAGCCTCCTGCCAAAGGCGCCGGCCGACATCGCGAGCCTTCGCGGTCGGAGCGCGGCGGCGATCGATGTGTACTTCGCGCTACCCGATCCGGTGACCGCGGCGAGCGCGCTGCCGGCCGGTGCGAAGATCCTGCCGGCGCCCCATCACATGCCTGGCAGCGCGCGCCGCCGCCACGGGCCGACGCGGACGTTCGCCGACATCCTGGCCGACGCGGGCTGGGACGACAGCGCGACGCTGAGCACCCTGATCGCGAGCTGGCAGGCGCTGTTGGAGCTCGTGCGCCCCGATGTGATCATCGCTGATCACGCGCCGACGCTGTTGCTCGCGGCGCGCGGGCGCTGGCCGGTGGTGCAGGTCGGGCTCGGGTTCGGGCAGCCGCCGACGCACATGGCGGTGTTCCCGAGCTGGCTCCCGGCGTCGCTGCCGGTCGATGTCGTGGCGATCGACGCGGCCGTGCTGGCGGTCGTGAGCGAGGTCCTCGGCGCGCGCGCGCCGATCACGCTGCCCGCGGCGCTGACCACGGAGCGATCTTTCGTGACCTGCCTCGAGTCGCTCGATCCGTGGCGACCTCTGCGAGGCGGTCCGGCGCTCGGACCGATCGAGTCATTGCCGCCGCCGCTGCCCGCCGCGAACAATGGTGCCATCGTCGCCTACCTGAGCGCCGACGATCCCCGCACGTTGCCACTGCTCGCGGCGATTGCCGCGCTTGGTCGCAGGTGCACGGCGTATGTGCGGGACGCTTCCGCGGACGTCCTGCGATCGCTAGCCGTGCCTGGTGTGACGATCGTCGATCGGCCGCTGGCGATGACCGAGGCGCTTCGCGACGCGGCGTTAGTCCTGCATCACGGCGGGGCCGGCACCATCCACCAGGCGGTCGCGGCTGGACGTCCGCAGCTGCTGCTGCCGCGCTACCTCGAGCAATCGCTAAACGCTCACGCGCTCGCTCGCCGCGGCCTCGCGCTCGTGCTCGACGAGCCCGCTTCGATCGCGCAAACGATCGAGGTGATCGACACGCCGCGGAGTCATGCGACCGCGGCCGCGTGGGCGATGACGACCGCCGCCGAGATCATCCCCGGCGAGGGGGCCGCGATCATCGCCGACACCGTGCTCGCGCTCGCCGGCTAGGTCGCGGCCGTGAAGAGGCCGATCGGGTTCCCATCCGGGTCGGCGACGACCGCGAAGCGCCCGCCCTCCGGGCCGGGAGACGGCTCGACGCTCAGCTTGCCGCCGGCGGCGATGAGCCCCGCCAGCGATGCCTCGATGTCGGAGGTGGCCGCGTACACAGTCGTCCGCTGGAGACGCGCCGCGCGCTCGCCGCCGACGAGGCCGACGCCGACGCCGGGGCGCCCTGGCGAGCTCGCCTCGTAGAACGCGAAGTCGCCGACGCCGGCCGCTACCTGGAAGCTCCAGCCGCACACCTTTCGATAGAAGCGGACCGCCGCGACCAGGTCGGGCGCGCGCAGCTCTACCCAGGCGATTGGGTGGATCACCGCGGCGCCCGGGCTCGGACGCCAGTCGGGTGCGGACTGCCAGAACCCGAGCTCGTTGCCCCACGGATCGTGCACGAGCGACCATGTGCCCGCGGTCCCGGCAACGGTCGGCTCGATGATCACAATGGCGCCGTTGGCCTTGGCGATCTCGGTCGCAGCGGCGCAGTCAGGCACCTCGGCGTAGATGACGACGCCGGGCGGCACTTCGGGGATCGGCGTTTGGAGGAGCTGCACCAGCGGCAGGCGCCCGGTCAGCGCGAACGCCAGCAGCGGCTCGCCCGCGGGGCGGATCTCCCAGCCGAGCCCGTCGTGATAGAACGCCTTCATTCGCTCGAGATCGCGGCCGCGGAACTCGATCTGCTGGATGGGATGAGTGTCGATCATGTGGCGTGTATGAACGCTCGCTCCGGCATCGTCAACGCGTGGCCTTGCGGTCCACGCCAGGGAGGCCGATGCTCGCCGCGATGCAACGCGCCTTCCGGGCCTCGAGATCGAAGCTTGGACCGGGCGCCTGGCATCTACCCTGCATCGGCTCTTCGACTTCGAGACCGGCGCGGGCTGCGATCCAGCCGACGAGTGGCGGCTGCAACTTCGACGAAGCCCAAGACTGAGGTGACACTGCCGACCGAAGCCCCTTTGAAGCGCGGTCACGCGCGCGTCGGCACAATGCCACCGCTCTCACCGATCGCCCCGTTCGAGGCTCTGCTCGCAGCCGCGCTGGTCGCGTTGTCGTCGTCCGGCGTGGTGCACCGCTATCTGGGACCGGTCGCGCTCGGCGCCTACCTGGTCGGGGTGGCCGCTGTCGCGCTCTGGTTCTGGCGCTCGGCGGACCGGCTCGACCTGCGCGTCTCGCCTCGCGCCGTTCGGGTGAGCCTGGTGGTGCTCGCGATCGTGTTCGTGGTCGCCTTCGTGCTCGTCTATCCGATGGCCCAATCGGGCGTGCTCGGGGTGGGCTCCGACCGTGACGATGCGCTCGATGCGGGGCTCGCGGCGTTGGCTCGCGGCGAGTACCCGTACTACCAGCGCACCTACCTCGGTAACGAGCTGACGCCTCTGCCTGGCGCGTTCCTGCTGGCGTTGCCTGCTTGGGCGCTGGGGGCCTCGGCGCTGCAGAACCTCATGTGGTTGCCGCTGTTGTTGCTGTTCGCCTACCGGTGGTTCGACAGCAAGCTGGTCGGGCTCGCGTTCGTCGCGGCCTTCGCGGTGTTCAATCCGGCGGCGCTGCAAGACCTGCTGACGGGCGGCGACTACTTCGTCAACGCCGCCTACGTGTTGATGACGGTTACGCTGGCCCAGCGCGCTGCGCAGCAGCCAATAGCCCCCGGGCCCGAGGCACAGGCAGCGACCCGTGTCGTGGGCCCGCTGGTGTTGCTCGGGATCGCCGTCTGCAGTCGCAGCGCTTATATCGTGGTGCCGGTTGCGCTGGCGGCCGCGCTGTGGCGCACATCCGGCGAGGCGCGCGCGCTCGGCGCGTTGACGTTGGTGGCGGCGGTGGTGGTCGCGTTGACGTTGCCGTTCCTGCTCATCGATGCAGCCGCGTTCTCACCGCTGCATCATTCGCTGGCCAAGGTCGACCGCATGTTCCCGCACGGCACGCTCGTGCTCGGCAGCGCGAGCCTCGTCACAGCGCTCTGGGCGGGTCGCCGGGTGCGCACGGAGGGCGACCTATTGGGGGCCATCGGGCTCGCGCTCGCGACCGCGTTCGTGCCGCTCTTGCTGTGGCGCATGATCGCGGGTGGCTACCTAGAGTTGTCCGCGGCGGCGACGCCGGTGAGCCTCTTTGGCGGTGCCTTCCTCGCCAAGCGGCTCGACGCACGTGTGACCGGTAGTTCCATAGGTCGAGGCTGACGGCCCGGGTCGCGGGCGTCCACATGAGGGATTCTCTTTGGGTCGACGTGCAAACTGCCGGATGAAGGATCGCCGTCGGAACGGCGGGTGGTCCTCGGGCGGAGTGGACTCGCTGACGTCGGTCGTGAACGACGCTACGGCGACGCTGTCGATCGTGAGCCGATGCCTGTGCGTTAAGAATAGCGCAGTGACACGTCGGAGCGCGACGGGGCAGTGCTTCGAGGGTGCTGGGGCCCCTCAGGGGAGATCCGCAGGCCAATCCGCGAACGCATCGGCGGGCAAAGGCGGATCGCCGGCTTCGGGCCAAAGCGAAGAAAAAGGCGAAAGCCCAACCAGTCAGATCTACTGTGCGGAGCTACTAGCCCCCGCGCGAGCCGCTGCGAAGCAGTGCAGGCAGCATGAGCGCCTGCGCGACCCAGAACGCGGACCGAATACTCATGGCGACCACGGTGCGCGCCTCGTAGGCGCCTCCCTGAAGCACATGAACACCGAACGCGGCGAACACGAGGACCGTAGTGACCGCCACGACGCGGGCCACCCAGACCGCCCAGGCGCGCCGCGCGACGGTCGCCACGCCCGCGAGCACGTAAACAAAACCGGCGCCGAAGTTGAACAGCAGGACGAATGGCACGACGTTTCCGGCCTCGGCTTGCGCGTCAGGACCGCCAAAGATGACGTGGCCTCCCTCGACGAGGGTCGCGATCCCGAACGCGATGGCGAGGCCCCCGGCGATCCAGCGCCACACGGCGGTTCGGTCTGGTTTGGGGTTCTCGACGGCGGTGGTCATCATGGCTTGTTCCGGGAGTCCGACCAGTGGCGGAGGGACAGCACCCCAGTCAAGGCGACGGAGGCCGTCATCGAGAGGGCTCCGAGCAGGACGAATATCGGTGAGAGGCCGAGGTACAGCTCACCAAGGATGCCGACCGGCATCAGAAGGCCGAGGAGCCCGAGCCAGGCTGCGGTGCTGCGTGCCCGGTCCGACGCCGTGCCCAGGCGAGCGAGCACGAACCCGAGGGCGACGTTGAGCAAGGCGAACAGGTTGCCGTGCACGTGTGCCAAGCGTGCCTCGAAGTGTTGACCGTCAGAGTAGCTTGCGACCCAGGCCTCCTTGCCAGGGGCGAAGTCGCGCAAGTAGATCAGCAGGAAACCGTAGAGCATGAAGCCCGCCATCACGAGCAGGCCAACACCGACATTCAGGCGTCCGGTCTTCATGGGTGACTCTCCTCTGCGCGGCCCAGGTGGTGGACAAGCAGCACCAGGTCCGTCCCGGCATCGGGCTCGATAGCATGCGCCACGCCGGGTCCGAGCACGACCGCATGGGTCGCATCGATGTGAAGGCGTTCGGCACCCACGACCACGGTCCCGGCTCCCTGTAGCGCCATGATGGTGACGGGCACCTCAGAGTGATGCGGCGGCAGCACCGTGCCCGCCCGGAGCACGATCGTCACGAGCTTCAGCACGGGCTCATCCACGAGCGCGCGTACCTCGCGAGGCTGGCCAGCGCCTGGCAGGCCTGGAAGCTCGACGACGCGCAGGGCAGGCCCGCCCAGGGTCGGAGCAGGGTGCTGCGCCGCCGACTGGGTGGCGCAGCCGGCGAATGCCAGTGCCGTGACGGCGAACGCGGTTGTGAGGATGGAGCGCTTCATCGGGACCTCTTCTTGATTTGCGGAGCAATGGTGGAGGGAGGACGGAGGAGCACGAGCAGGCTGCCCAGCACCGCGCGCGCTTCCGCCTCGCGCTGCTCCTTCTTCGCGGAGGAGAGCGCGAGCATCTGGACGGTGCCCATGACAATCGGTGCGAGTGTGTCCGTGGGCAGATCCGCGCGCAGGTCACCCGCTGCTTGGCCTTCACGCAGGCACTCGCTGATGAACGTCCGCGTCTTCTGCACACACGCGCTGAGCCGCCTGGAGCCGCTCCTGGGGAGCGCCAGCAGAAACTGCTCGGAGAGGACGAGGCGAAGGATCCCGAGCTGGTTGCCGACCGCCATGCTTCGCGCCTCGACGAAGCGCTCGAGCCGCTCGACGGGGGGGAGCGCCGCGGACGGCAGCGTGGCCTCCAGCACGGCCTCGACGCGCGACACCACCGCATCCAGCAGCGCCTCGATCGAGGGAAAGTGCCGAAAGATCGCGCCGCTGCTGAGTCCGACCTGCTGGGCGAGGCTCCTCGTGCTCAACGCCGCGATGCCCTTCGTCGCGATGATGTGCAGCGCGGCGTCGGTCAGCTCGACCTGTCGGACCTCAGAGGTGCGGCGGAACTCTCCCATGCGCAGGAGAGTAAGTACTTACTTGCGAGCGTGCAAGGGGACGGGGCAGCAAGTCCTTGGGCGCCGCTGGGTGCTAGGAGTACCCGCCGCGCGTCGCGCTCGACTCCCTCGCGTGACGGATCTCCCTTCGCGTCCTTCGATCGCGTGCCGGTCGTGCAGCCCAGCGCTAACCCGCTGGACGCCCTGCGACCAGCCTGTTAGCGATGACCGTTGGGTCGCGGCCGACCCTGGTTCCCCGATTCAGGATATCGATGCAGGCGCTCGTCACCTTCAGGACTGCGGAGGGAACCACCGTGCAGCTACGCTCCGGCGACTTCATCGGTCGCTCCTGGAACGCGGCCTGGCGCCTCTCCGACCCCCGCATCTCGGAAGCCCACGCCATGGTCAGCCTGCGCGGCAGCACGCTGAAGCTGCTCGCGCTCCGAGGCCGCTTCGCGGTTGAAGACCGCCCCGTGAGCGAGGTCGAGCTGCGCGTGGGCATGGCCATCTGGCTCGCCAATGACCTGCGCATCGAGGTCGCCGCCATCACCCTCCCCGCCGAGGTGCTCGCCCTCGAAGGCGATGGCCTCGCCTCACACATCCTCAGCAACGTCTGTTCGCTGCGGGTCGAGCCGCGTCCAACACTCCTGCCTGGCCTCGTCCCCGACGCCGACGCGACCCTGTGGCACGACGGCCTCGGCTGGGTCGTGCGCGTGCTGGGCGACACGGACGCGTCCGAGCCAAGCTCACCGCTCGACCGCCCGCTCGACCGACCACTCGTGCCTGGCGACTCGTTCCAGGTCGCGGGCCGCACCTTTCGCGCCGTCTCAGTCGCGCTCAAGCTCGCGGGCCACCTGACCACCGTCTCCGTGGGCTCCGTCCAGTCGCCGCTCGAACTCATCCTGCGCTACGACAACGCCCACATCCAACGCGCAGGCGACCAGCCACTCGTCCTTGGCGGCAACGCTGCGCGCATCCTCAGCGAGCTCGCGGACGTCGCCCAGCCGCTCTCGTGGGAGGCCATCGGCAAGCTGATCTGGCCCGACGACAGCGACCTCATCGCCATGCGGCGCAAGTGGGACGCGAGCCTCGCCCGCCTCCGCCAGAAGCTGCGCGAGAACCGCATCCGGGCCGACCTCATCCGCGCCGACGGCGCCGGCAACTTCGAGCTCCTCCTCTACCCGGGCGACATCGTCGACCACGAGATGTGAAGGACCCGAAGGACCAACGCTTCGTGCTCGATGGAGGGAGCCACGCCGCCTGGAGCAGCGATGGCGCAAACCCGGACGAAGCCACCTCGACCCACGAAGCGTTTACCTCGATCCCCTTCGACCTGCCCGAGTCCGGGCGCTATGTGCGCGCGCACGTCATCGGCATCGGCGGCATGGGTCGGGTCGTCCAGGCCTTCGACCGGCGCCTCGCGCGCGAGGTCGCCCTCAAAGAGGTCATTCGCACCGGACCAGCCGACTGCCCGGACCTGGCCGACCGCGAGCGCCGCCTCGTGCGCGAAGCATCGATCACCGCTCGCCTCGACCACCCGGGCATCGTCCCGGTCCACGACGCCGGTCGCCTGCCCGACGGCAACCTCTATTACGCGATGCGCATCGTGCGCGGCACCTCGCTCGCCACCGCCATCAAGGACGCCGCGACCGCCGACCAGCGCCGCCACCTCCTGCGCCACGTGCTCGATGCGTGTAACGCCGTCGCCTGGGCTCACCGTCACGGCGTCATCCATCGCGACCTGAAGCCAGCCAACATCATGGTCGGCGAGTTCGGCGAGACCCAGGTCGTCGACTGGGGCCTCGCCGCCCTCAGCGAGTCGCCCGCCAATCGAGCCTCAGCGATTGAGAGCCTCACGCGAAAAGCGCAGCCAGACATCGCGAGCCGGCAGTCGGCGACGAACAGCGACGACGCCGGACTCACCCGCCTTGGCGCCATCCTCGGCACCCCCCGTTACATGAGCCCGGAACAGGCCACCGGCCTCCCCGCGACCCAGCGCTCGGACGTGTGGAGCCTCGGCTGTGTCCTCTACGAGGTCGTCGCCGGGGTCGCCGCCGTCAGCGAGGGATCGAGCGAAGAGGTCATCGAGCGGGTCAAGCGCGGCCAGACCATCGACCTCGAGCGCGCCGCACCAGAGCTCCCGCCCGAGCTCCTCGCCATCGTGAGGCGAGCCCTCCAGCCCGACCCGTCTGATCGCTACGAGGACGCCAAGGCCCTGGCCCGCGACCTCTCGAGCTACCTCGATGGACAGCGCGTCAGCGCGCACGTCTACACCGCCTGGGAGCTGGTCGTCCGACTCGCCCGCGCCTGGAAGAAGCAGCTCATCGTCGCTGGCGTCGCGCTCGTCGCGCTCGTCGCCTTCGTGCTCGTCGCGTTCAGCGAGATCGAGGCCGAGCGAAATCGCGCCCTCGACGCCGAGGCGCGCGCCGTCTTTGCCGCCGACTCCTCGCGGCGTGCCGAGGACCGCGTGCGCGGAGTCCTCGCCGAGTCCGACGCGTCGCTCTCCCGCGCCCTCACCGACGAGGCCATCGGTCGCTCGCTGGCCGCCGCGCGTCCCGAGGCGGAGGTGCTCGCGGCCCATGCGATCGCGCTGGGCGACTCGCCGCTGGCGATGGGTGTGCTCGCGTCGTGGGACGCGATGGCGGCGCCGATCCTCTTGTCGCGGATCGCGCGTCCCGAGGCGTGCGTCGACCTCGACCTCTCGCCGGATGGTCGCTTGTTGGGGTGCCGGGAGCGCGGCGCCATCTCGCTCCACCGCTTCTCCGAGCCCCTGGGAACCAGCATGCGCCCGACCCTGTCCCGGCTCTGGCGCACATCGATCGAGAGCCGCGGGGCGGCGCTCCTCACCGAGGCCGGCCTCTTCGCCACCGGAACCCGCGCGGACCACACGTCGTTCTTTTCGCTGACCGATGGCGTCAAGCGACCTTCGCCACCCATGGACTGTTGCGGCCTCGCCGTGAAAGCGAGCGACAATGGCAAGACGAGCTGGGTCGCCGGCGCGGGCGCGCTCGCCGTCGTGAAGGACGGCCGCGCGCACGAGCTCAGGCTGTGCAAGAGCAATGAGGAGACGGCCGGCACGGTCGACGCCAGCGGCGAATATTGGGCGCTCTCGTGCCGCGACGGGACGGTCTTTCACGGTCCAATCGGCGGGCCCATGACGCGTCACGAGACCGGCTTCGGCATCCGCGAAGACCTCGATCTGGCTGTGCCTTTCGCTGGGCGTGCGCCTGATCTGGCTGCACCTTCCGCTGGGCGTGCGCCCGCGGCCGTGCTCGCGTTCACGCGCGACCGCAAGCGCCTGCTGTTGGGCAACACGGTCGGCACCATCGCGCTCTATGACCTCGAGGCGGGGGCGATGGTCCGCACGCTGGACTCCGGGGTCGCGATGCCAAGTCACATCGCGACGAGCCCCGACGGGCGACTGGCGGCCATCCTCGGAGACCGTTCGGGCGTGCGCATCTGGGACCTCGCGACGGGTGACTTTCGCGGCAGCCTGCCGGACATCGACGTCCAGTCGATGCGCTTTATCGAAGACGGTGGCAGCGACCTCGCGACGCTCGGCGACGAGCTACGCTTGTGGCGACTCGCGGCCGGCCCCGTCAGCCGCCTCGGGGTGGGCGACGGGGTCACCTCGATCGCGGTGGCGCCCGACGGGGTCACCCTCGCGGTGACGCGCGGCAAGGGCCTGACCGTGACCACCCTCGACGGCGTCCGCGCCTTCGATGGCGGCTGGCACGACACCGTCGTCAAGGGCGGCGCCTTTTCCGACGACGGCCTCTCGTATGTGGCGACCGCCGGCCAATCCAGGCGCCTCACGCGCTTTGACACCGGCACCTGGTCGACCTTCGAAGCGGCGTTCGAGATCGCGTTCGCCGTGCGCGAGGCCACCGTCCTGACGCCTCCCGATGCCGCCCGCTATTGGGTCGCGGCCTCCCACTCGTGCGGCGCCAAGGCCTTCTTCGACGGCGACCCCGAGCCCGTCGACCTGCTCGCAAGCTACGGTTGCCCAGCCGTCAACGACCTCGCCCGCTCGTCGAACGGCCGCTTCCTCGTCACCTACGACGCCAACGAAGGCGCCCTCTACCTCCTCGACAGCCACGTCGCGCAGGTCCCGCGCAAGCTCGCCCACAATCGCGACGCGACGAACCTCTACCTCGCCGACGACGGCACGACCCTGCTCGCCGCCGAGATGGACGCCATCACCGAGTGGGACCTCGCCGACGCGTCGCTCCTCAGCCGCGTCTTTCCGGCCCGTCGCAACGACTTCCTCGCGACCGCCATGTCACCCGACGGCCGCTTCGTCGCGGGCGGCGCGCGCGACGGCTCGACCTGGCTCTGGGAACGTCCCACCGGCCGCCTGCGCGCCATCTTCCGCGACCACGACCAGCGCACCTCGGCGGTCACCTTCGTGTCGAACACCCTCCTCGCAACCGGGAGCTGGGACTGGACGGTGCGCCTGCGCTCCCTCTCCGTCTTCGACCGCCCCGCCGCCGACTGGACCCCGCTGGTCGAACGCCGCTGGGGCCTCGTGCTCGACGACGTCCTCGAAGGCGGCTTGCGGTAGCGGCGACGCATTCCGATGGGCACACACACCGAGCGGCGAGGGCTGAGTCTACCGAAGGTTCGGGCTTCACAGGCTCGTGGTGCGTCGATGCTGGAGCCCGCCGCCGGATTCCTCTACAAAGCAGACGTGGCAAGCGACTTCGAGATCATCTTCAGTGCCCTGGCAGACGCTCAGGTCCGCTATCTAACGGTCGGTGGTGTGGCCGTCGTGCTCCACGGGGCGCCGCGTTTCACTGCGGATCTCGATCTGGTGCTCGACCTCGAGCCCAACAATCTAGACGCCGCTCTGAATGCCTTGGCGGCTCTTGGATATCGTCCGCGAGCCCCCGTCCAACTTCTTGATTTTGCCGATCCCGAGAAGCGGCGGGATTGGATTGCGAACAAAGGGCTCACAGTTTTCTCCCTTTGGAGTTCGCGTTATCCCGCTACCGAGGTTGATCTGTTCGTCCAGCCTCCGTTTGCTTTTGACGAAACGTTCGGTCGCGCCGTGCGTGCCGACCTCGGAATCACCACCGCAATCGTAATTTCGAAGAACGACCTCATTGCGATGAAGGCAGCAGTCGGCCGCCCCAAAGACGTCGAGGACGTCCGAGTACTCTCTCTTTCCGTGACCTCATCCAACCCAAGCGATGAAGGTCCAGACAATGAGTGATTGGAATTTCGCTGACAACGAGAAAGCTCAACTACTGAGTTGGTCCCGGCTGAGCTATGCACAGCGCCTGCATTGGCTATGGGAAGCCAAGATGTTTGCTCGACGAGCAATAGTGGCAGCCATCGCACGTTCGAAAGACGAGATTGACTCGAGTCGACCTGAAGGAACGCGCAAGGCGGGATAGAGTCGGATTCCACAGTGCCAGTGGGCTCAGTGAGCTTCCAAGCAGGGCGCTAAGCAGTGCTTGCGCTCCGCCAGGTCGCACTCACCGTCGGACTCGCGTTGAGCAGCGCCACGCCGCTATCCGCCGCGATCACCGCCAGCCGAAAGCGCCGCCTCGGGTAGTGGTGGCCTCGCCGCTCACCATCTTCGGCAGAGAGCGACGAGGCACCGCTCTTGGCGCAGCGGCTGGAGCGTGCCGAGGTCAAAGACGCGCTCGCCAAGGTCGCGGTGGTCGTACCCGGCGTGGGTGACCTGCTCGGGCGGGCGGTGCAGTCTGGGACGAGCCTCGGTAAGACGATGCGTGAGCTGGCGATTCTGGAAGCCGGCCGCGGTGAGACCCCGCAGATGTTCAACGTCCGAACGCGCGGCATGCAGGTCCTCAGCCTGTTGCGCGCCGCAGTCGACGAGTCTACCCCGCGCGCGACACGGCCAACGCGGTGGTGCGCGAGAAGCTCATCGGGCGCTACCTCGAGCTGCTCGAGCTCGCCGTCGACAAGCCCGCCTGGGCAGTGGAGCACCTCACACTGGCGTCCGCGCTGCCTCCATCGTCGACCAGCCGGGCACTGGCTTCGAGGCAGCGACGAGGTGGCCGCCGAAAGGCGTGGATCGCCCGCGGTCAGACTGTGTACCATCCCTTGGTTTGAGACTGGGGAGGAAGACATGGTCGAAGCCCGTCGTCGTGCTCGGAGACCCTGCATGGGGCGCGTCTTCGCGTTGCTTCCCAGCGCGAGCGCGCTGCTGTTCGCCCTCGCGTGCACGTCAGAGGTCCAGGATTTCGGGCACTTGAGGTCCGACGCGACCCCGCGTGTCGACGCTGGCGACGGCACCGCCGACGTGAGGGGCGACGGCGATGCGTCGACCGATACGGGGTCCGATACGGTGATTGGGCCGGACGCATCGATCGAGACATGCGCCTGCCCGGCCGGCTTCGTGTGCGATGACAGCGGTGCCTGCGTCGAGCACGTCTGCGGCAACGGCCAGCTCGAGCCCGGCGAGACCTGTGACCCACCGGAGTCGTGCCCGACCAGCTGCGATGATGCGCAGGCCTGCAGCACGGACTCGCTGGTGGGGCGCGCGGCCGACTGCTCCGCCGCTTGCGAGCACCTCCCGGTCGTCGACTGCGCCTCGGGCGATGCCTGCTGCCCCAGCGGGTGCGACTCGGCGACCGACGCCGACTGCTCGGACTCATGCGGCGACGGGGTGCTCCAGGCGCTCGAGACGTGTGACCCGCCCGCAACGTGCCCCGCGGACTGCGACGATGGCGACAGCTGCACGAGCGACCAGCTCCTCGGCAGCGCCGCGGCCTGCAGCGCGGTCTGCCAGCACGAACCGGTCAGCACCTGCGTCGACGAGGACGGCTGCTGCCCCGCGGGTTGCAACGGGGCGACGGACTCGGACTGCGCTTCCGTCTGCGGCAACGGCATCGTCGAGCCGCAGGAGACGTGCGATCCGCCCTTGAGCTGCCCGACCTCGTGCCGCGACGCCAACCCGTGCGTCATCCAGGCGCTGATGGGCAGCGCGCAGACCTGCGACGCCGCCTGCATCAGCGAGCTCGTCGTCACCTGCCGCAACGGCGACGGCTGTTGCGCCGCGGGCTGCACCGCCCTCAATGACGCCGAATGCGCGGCCACCTGCGGCAACGGCATGCTCGAAGGCGGCGAGACCTGCGACCCGCCGTCCTCGTGCCCGGTCTGCGACGACCACAACGCCTGCACGATCGACGCGCAGAGCGGCGACCCGGCGACGTGCACGGTTTCCTGCGCGACCTTCCCGATCACCGCCTGCAACGGCAAGTACGGCCAGCCCGGCAAGGACTCGTGCTGCCCCGCCGGCTGCACCGGCGCCAATGACTCGGACTGCAAGTCGGCCTGCGGCAACAGCGTGGTCGAGCCGGGAGAGACCTGCGACCCGCCGGGCTCGTGCGCATCGTGCAATGACCAGAACGCGTGCACGACCGATACGGCGACGGGCAGCGCCGCGGCCTGCACCCTCGCGTGCACGCACCAGCCGCGGACGGCGTGCGCATCCGGAGACGGCTGTTGCCCGGCGCAGTGCAACCGGACGAACGACTCGGACTGCCCGGCGGTCTGCGGCAACAGCGTCGTCGAGCTCGGCGAGACCTGCGACCCTCCGGGCTCGTGCCAGTCGTGCAACGACGGCAACACCTGCACCGTCGACACCACGACCGGCGCCGCCGCGACCTGCAACCTCGCATGCGGCCATCAAGCGGTGACCGCGTGCCGCAACGCGGATGGCTGCTGTCCGGCCGGGTGCAGCGCGCTCACGGACTCCGACTGCGCGGTGCGCTGCGGCAACGGTGCCGTCGAGGCCGGCGAGACGTGCGACCCTCCGGGGTCGTGCCCGACCTCGTGCAACGACGGAAAGGTCTGCACGACCGACACCCTCGTCGGGGCGGCCGCCACGTGCACCGCCCGCTGCACGACGAGCACGGTGACGGCCTGCGTCGGTGGCGATGGTTGTTGCGTGCCCGGCTGCAACCCGAGCGATCGCGACTGCGGACCGAACTGCGGCAACGGGGTCGTCGACCTCGGGGAGACCTGTGACCCGCCGGGCTCGTGCCCGACGTCGTGCAACGATGGCAACGCCTGCACGAACGACGCGCTGAGCGGAAGTGCCGTGACCTGCACCGCGAAGTGCACGTCCTCGCCGGTCGCGTGCAGGAACGGCGATGGCTGCTGCCCGTCCGGGTGCAGCGCGCTGGCGGACAACGACTGCCCGGCCTCATGTGGCAACGGCATCATCGAGCCGGGTGAGACGTGCGACCCACCTGGCAGCTGTCCGACGTCGTGCAACGACGGCGCGCCGTGCACCAAGGATACCCTGACCGGCAGCGCGGCCAGCTGCAATGCGGCCTGCAGCGTGGCGCCGATCAGCGCGTGCCTCGGCGGCAACGACGGCTGCTGTCCGGCCGCTTGTGTCAGCGGAAACGATGGCGATTGCGCCAGTGGCTGCGGTGGAGTGTGCGCGAGCGGCGACGGGTGCTGCCCGTCCGGCTGCAATCTGCTGTCAGATAGCGATTGCAGCCTCGATTGCACGAATGATGCGACGTGGCCTACGGCGTGGCGCGACTTCGAGGACCAGGTGCTCACGCTCACGAACCAGCGTCGTGCCGCCGGGGCGACGTGCGGTACCACGTCCTACCCGCCCGCGCCGCCGCTGGCGTTCGACCCGCTGTTGCGTATCGCGGCCCGCTGCCACTCGTTCGACATGGCCGACAACGGCTATTTCAGCCACACGGGCTTCGACGGAAGCCTGCCTGACGAGCGCGTGAGCGATACGGGCTATGTGTGGCAGACCATGGGCGAGAATATCGCCGCCGGGCATCCCACACCCGCCGACGTCGTCGCAGGCTGGATGGCCTCGCCGAGCCACTGCCACAGCATCATGGCGCCGGAGTTCAGCGAGCTCGGCGTGGGCTTCGTAGCGTGGCCCGATTCGACCTATCTCCGCTACTGGACGCAGGACTTCGCGACGCCGCAGTAGCGCCTCGTCGAGAGACGCGCGTGGTTGTCGACCGCTAACGCCGCGCTGATGACGCTTCGTCGCTCGCTCGTGGGGCCAGCGCGCTGACCGAAAATAGAGTATGTCCGGCCGCTCCCGGGCGCGGTCGGCGCATCGGCTCGAGTGCGAATTCGCCGAGCAGGCGAAGCCGAGGCGAGAGCGACCAGCAAGCCCACATCACGGATGGCCGGTGAACCTAGACAATCCATCTCTCTCCGTCGCGCTCGCCATGGGCAGCGGCGTGCTCGCGCGAGCGCTCGCTCATCACCTTCGCATCCCGGGCATCGTGATGTTCTTGACGGTCGGTGTGCTGGTCGGTCCCGACGTCGGGAACCTCGTGCGCCCGCACGTCATGGGCGAAGGGCTCAACGCGTTCGTCGGCTTCGCGGTCGCGATCATCCTCTTCGAGGGTGGTCTGCACATGAACCTGAAGAAGCTGCGCGCGCAGGCCAAGCCCATCCGGCGGCTCGTCACCATCGGGGCCCTCATCACCGGCGCCGGTGGCGCCCTCGCGGCGCGCTACGTCATGGGCTGGGAGTGGCGCCTCGCGGCCCTCTTCGGCACGCTCGTCATCGTCACCGGTCCGACCGTCATCACGCCACTCCTGCGGCGCCTGCGCGTCGCCAAGGGCGTCAGCACCATCTTGGAGGCGGAGGGCATCTTCATCGATGCCGTCGGCGCGACCATCGCGGTCGTCGCCCTCAACGTGGTCCTCTCCGAGAGCGCGTTCGGCGCGCTCGGCTTCGTGTCCACGATCGCCATCGGTGTCGGCGTCGGGCTCGCCGGCGGCGCGATCTTGTGGCTCCTCATCTCGCGTCGCAGGATCATCCCCGAAGGGCTCGAGAACGTCGTCGGCCTCGCCTTCGCGCTGATGATCTTCCACGTCGCGCACGCCATCCAACACGAGAGCGGCATCACCGCCGCCATCGTCGCCGGCATGGTCGTGTCCAACGCCCGCACCCACGCGCTCGACGGTCTCGTCGAGTTCAAGGAGCAGCTCGTGGCGCTCCTCATCGCGACCTTATTCGTGCTGCTTTCCGCGGATGTGCGCGTCGCGGACGTCGTCGACCTCGGCCTGCCGGGCCTCCTCACGGTCGCGTGCCTCATCTTCGTCGTGCGCCCGCTTACGGTCGCCGCGAGCACCTATGGAACCGACCTCACGTTCAAGGAGAAGACGTTCCTGTCGTGGCTCGCACCGCGCGGCATCGTCGCCGCGGCGGTCGCGTCGTTGTTCGCGAGCGAGCTAGCGCGCAACGAGGTGCCAGGTGGCGTTCAGATGAAGGCGCTGGTGTTCCTCGTCATCGTCGTGACGGTGACGTTGCAAGGCCTCTCCGGCGGCTTCGTAGCGCAGCGCTTGGGGCTTAGGCGCCCGTCGAACCTCGGCTACGCGATCCTCGGGGCGAACCCGCTCGCGCGCGCGCTCGCCAAGGCGCTCGCGTCACCGCGGGACCCGGTGGTGGTCATCGACTCGAACCCGGCGGCGTGCCAGGCCGCGCGCAACGCGGGCCTCGAGGCGATCGAGGGCAACGCGCTGGAGGAGCGGACGATGGACCTCGCGATGATCGACGCGCGCATCGCCACGATCGCGCTGACCGAGAACGAGAACGTCAACTTCCTGTTCGCGAAGCGGGTGAAGGAGAACTATCACGGCGTCGCCTATGCCGCGCTCGAGACGGCCTTTGGCGGCGTCACCGCGCCGATGCTCGCCAAGGAAGACGTGCGCCTGTTGTTCGGCGTCGAAGGCCACCTCGGGCTGTGGCGGAGCCGCGTCAATCTCGGCCAGGTCGCCATCGAGCCGTGGCGCTTCGACAGCGACGCACGACCCGACATGAAGGCGTTCCCGGAGAGCCGGGTGTTGCCGATGGTCGTCAGGCGCGGCGCGCGCCGCTCGCCGGTGAGCGACGAGACCGAGCTCAAGCGGGGAGACATCGTCACGTTCGCGATCGTGCGCGAGCACATGGGCGAGTCGGAGTCGTGGCTCTTGGACCACGGCTTCCTGCGCAGCGAAGGCGCGCCCAGCGCATAGACCGGCTGATCGCACGCTGGCGGCTCACGCGCCTCGGCGCGCTTGGCAACACGCGAAAAATGCCACCAACGACGCGCTTGTGGCGACGCCGTCGATGGCCGTTTTAGCAGCTCGTCAGCGGGAGAAGACGTAGGTGTTGCCGGTCTTCACCTCGACCCGCACCATGCCCCAGACCCCGTGCGCGATGACGAGGTTGCCGTCGAGCGGGTCGTAGAAGGTGCCGCTGCGGTTCTGGTTGTCGACGTCACCCGGGCCGCGCATGCATTTGTACCAGTCCGAGGTCGTGGACAGGCAGCGGATGCCGCCGAGCTCGCTGGGTGAGCCGCCATTCTGTCCGACGATGTCGACCGCGACGATGCGCGTCGTGTCGAAGCCGCCGGTCGTCCAGAGGACCTCGCGCTCGGGATCCCACACCGAGTACGTGTCGCCGATGACGCTCGAGAACAGGTTCTCGCGATCGCCGGTCGCCACGTTGACGCGGTAATAGCGCGTGCCGTTCCCGCCCCCGCCAATGCCGTCCAGCGCGTACAGCCACGCGACCCCAGCGTCGTCCTCGCGATAGAAGAGGTTCACCGGGTTCGAGGCGAAGTTCTCGGGGCCGGCGCCGAGCGGTCCGGTGCCGTCCGCGAGCCCGTAGTCCGCACCCTGATTGACGGGGGCGCGACCGGCATAGGTGTTCCCCCCGGACGCGGCGAAGCGCGTGACCCAGCTGCACGTCGAGCCGTCGGCCGAGATCCTGACGATGCCGCGCGGCCCCTTGGCCGGCCCGTTCTGCATGAAGGACAGGAAAAAGTCGCCGTTGGGTGCCATCGTCAGGTTCTGCCCGGTTATCGTCATTTGATGGCTGTAGCGGCCGCCGGCCGTGATGCCGTCGACGCCGTTGATACTGCCGTTGTGGCACTGGCTCGCGGGCAGTGAGCTCGGGGGCGCCACGTCCCGATGCAGGAACGACAACTCCTTCCAGATGAGCGTGCGGTCGCCGGTCGCCGGGTCAATACGCATGATCTGCGGCGGGTGCCCGGACTCCCAGCTCATGGTGTAGAGCATGCCGTCGCTGTGGCGCTTGATGTCCTGCACCGCGCGCAAGGTCGGCCCCTCGCCGCGCTGACCGTCCAAGGTGTAGCCTGAAACGATCGCGCGATTGCCGACCGTCGGGCTCGCCCAGTTTACGTCGACCGACAGGATGGCGCCGTAGTAGGTGCACTCGGGGTTGCCGTTGGGGCACGAGCTGTCTTTCCACTGGGCGCCGACATAGACCTTGCGCTCGGCGTTATCGAGGAAGCCACCGTTCAAGCGCGTGGCGCCGGAGTCGGCCCCGTACTCCCTACGCCAGCGCCGCACGCTCGGCCCGGTGCCGAGCTCGAAGCTGCCCGAGTCGGTCACGTTCTCGCAGCGATTGAAGGCCTCGTAGTCCGGGTGGCTCGCGTCGCGCGGCCGACCGACTTGGGTCGAGGCGCAGCGGCAGTCCATCTCGAACTGGGTCTTGTTGTCGATTAGGCGATCGTCGGCCGACGGGCACGCGTAACGCCAGTAAGGGCTCGACTCGTCGGCCACGGTCGACACACAGCTCGCCGAGCCGTCCACATTCTTGCAGATCGCCGCGCAAAAGGTCGGGTCTGCGCACTCGTCGATGTCGACGCAGAACTGGTTCACCCCCGAGGTGTCGCCGCTCACCGTTCGGCGCTCCCAGCCGCTCGGGCACTCGCACAGGAAGCCCGCCTCGACGTTGCTGCAGCCCGAGGTCGCGACGCCGCAGATCGTCAGCCGATCCAGCGTCGCGCACTCGTCGACGTCGACGCACACGTCTTCGGGTGCCGCGCCCGCCTTCTCGAAGCCGGCCGGGCACGCGCACGTGTAGCTGCCCACCGGGGTGTTGTTGCAGCGCGCATAGGCCGAGCCGCAGAACTCCGTCGGCCCGTCGGCGCACTCGTTGATGTCCTCGCAGCGACGCCCCGGCTCGGCTGAGGTCCCGGCCGGACAGTTACACTGGAACGACTCGCCGACCGGCTCGCAGGTCGCGCCCTCCATCCAACATATCGTTGGATTGTCGGTGCAAGCGTTGCGCTCGGGTGCTGCTTCGACGGCGGGCTCGCACGCCAGCAGCAGACTTGGAAGCACGAGCGAGAACAGGCCACGGGTACGAGACAGCATCGGCGACTCCTTCTACGGGACCCAGGTTTAGACGATGCGCGGGGCACCACCCTCACCCAATGTGGGGCGCGTATGAGCAGCGTATGAGCCGCCACGCTTGCTTGCGCCGTCCGTGGAACGGCCGACGACGTCCTGGGCGCACAAACAAGAGCGGCGCATCACTGCGCCGCTCGTGATTCAAACCGTGAGGTCGATCAGTTCTGAACCGGGCTGCCCTCACACTCACCGTCGTGCAGGGCGCTCACGCCGGCCGACGAGGCCGCGCAGCCGTTCGAGTAGTTGCGGCCATCACAACCGCAGACCGGCTTGTAGAGGGTGATGCAAGCGTCGGGGCGCGCGGCGCAGGTGCCCATCTGGTCACCCGAGCCGCAGCGGGTCTCGCTCGGGAAGGCGCAGAAGAAGCCCTCGGCGCAGGTCTTGCCCATGATGCCGCCGCACGAGTCGCCGGCGACGCCGGTGCGCTCGCAACCGCAGCCGCAGTCGCTGAACCAGGGAGCGAAGCCGGGCTCGCACATGAAGCGGATAGCCGCGCACTGATTCGAGTCGTGCGAGACATAGGTCAGGTCGGCGCCCGCGTCGGGGCAGTCGGGCAGCTCACAGCCGCAGCCGCAGTCCGGGTCGCCCCAGAAGCTCTCGCCCTCGTTGCAGGCGAAGCGCACGACCTTGCACACCTCGGGGTCGTCCGAGACGTAGCGCACCTCGTCGTCGCCGGGGCAGACGACCGCGGGCTCGGTCGGGCCGGGATCGGTGTTGCCGCCGCCGTTGTCGTTGTCGGGCTTGCAGCCGGCGACGGTCGCGAACGTGGTCAAGGCGATGAGGGTCAGGGTGAGGTGCTTCATGTGGGTCTCGTCGGTGGGGGCTGAATCGGTCGACCCGTGGGCAGCAAGTGGCATGCCGCGACTAGTCGCAGCCGGGGTATGCTAATAATTACAAAATCTTATAATGTCTCACCGGTCGCTGACGGTGGGGTCGCTGGGCCCCAGGGGGCGGGACGATCGCCCCGGGATCGGGTCCGGTCGAGGCTATCCGAGCCGGTCACTGGTGCCTCGCGACCTCAGCCTCACGACCGTACGTCAGCGTATGGTGACGGCGAGCGCGAGACAGTATCGACCTCGCACGGCGACGTGTTATGCGCGCGCCCATGAACGACGAGAACGATACCGCCAGCACCGACCCCAGCGACCTGCCGCTCGACCCGCCCGAGGTCTTCTTCGAAGGGCCGGTGCACGAGCTCTGGAATCGCATCGTGCCAGCCGAGATGACCAAGGCCGAGGTCGAGTTCCTGGCCGGCGTCTTCACGAGTGGCAAGGCCAAGCCGCGCCTCGTCGACATCGCGTGTGGTGCCGGCCGGCATGCGCTCGGCCTCGCCAACGAGGGCTTCGCGCTGACCGCGCTCGACATCTCGGCCTCCGAGCTGGCGCACGTCACCAAGGTCGCGGCGGCGAAGAAGCTCGAGGTCCGCACCGTGCAGCACGACATGCGCGCGCTCGCGACGTGGGAGGTCGCCAAGCCCTTCGACGGCGCCTACTGCTTCGGCAACGCGCTGGCCTACCTGTCGCCCGACGAGCTCGCGGCGATGCTCGTCGCGCTGGCCGAGCGCCTGCGTGTGGGCGCGCCGATCGTGCTCGAGAGCGGCATGGTCGCCGAGTCGTTCCTCGCCGCCTTCGAAGACCACATCGAGCTACAGGCCGGCGACCTGCACCTCACGATCGACAACGACTACGACGTCACCGAGTCGCGCGTCATCGGCACCTACGTGTTCACCGACGCGGCCGGCACCGTGACCACCCGCCGCTTCGGGCATTGGTGCCTCACCTCGCGCGAGCTGCTGGCCATCGTCGACGACGCCGGCTTCGACGTCACCGAGCTGCTCGAAGGCGTCGACGGTGAGGGCTACGGCCTTGGCTCGCCGCGCCTCATCTTGTTGGCGACCCGCCGCTGACACGCTTTGGCCATCGCTGGCGGCGGAGCCAAGATGCGTGGGGTTGACGCCGGGGCGACCTCGGGCGCATGGCTTGGCACATGAAAACTGTGCTCGTAACGGGTTCGAATCGTGGCATCGGGTTGGAGTTGGTGGCGCAGCTCGTCGCGCGTGGTGACCGCGTGATCGCGGCCTGTCGCAACAGCTCCGACGAGCTCAACGCGCTGGCTGCGGCCCATCCCGAGGCGATCCAGGTCGTGCGCGATGTCGACGTCGCGGCGGACGCTTCGGTGAAGGCCCTCGCCGACACGGTCGCGAACGGCGCCTGGGCCACGCTCGACGTGCTGGTGCTCAACGCCGGCATCATGCTCGTGGGCGACCGCGCGGCGAACCCGGACTTCGCGGGCATCCAGACCCAGTTCGAGGTCAACACGCTCGGCGCCTTGCGCTGCGCGGTGGCCTTGTTGCCGCGCCTTGGTGTCGGCGCGAAGATCGCGTTCGTGTCGAGCCGCATGGGCTCGATCGGCGACAACTCCAGCGGCAATTACTACGGCTATCGCATGTCCAAGGCCGCCCTCAACATGGCGGCGGTGTCGCTGGCGCGCGACCTCGCCAGCAAGGGCATCGCGGTCAGCGTGCTGCACCCGGGCATGGTCAAGACCGACATGACGCGTGGCCACGGTCAGGTCGAGCCGGAGGTCGCGGTGCGCGGCCTGCTCACGCGCATCGACGAGCTCACGGTGAAGACCAGCGGCGAGTTTCGTCACGCCAACGGCGAACAACTGCCCTGGTGATCAGCGATCCTGGTCTTCAGGCTTGCGCGTGATGTGTGGGATGCGCGGCACGATGACCGCGAAGACCGTCGCGATGGCCGCGATGATGTACCAGCCAAAGCCGATCGCCATGCCGATGGCGGCCGCAAACCAGATGCTGGAGGCGGTCGTCACGTTCTGGAGGCGGCCGCCTTCCTTCAGGATGATGCCAGCGCCGAGGAAGCCGACGCCGGTGATGATCTGCGCCGCGATGCGGCCCGGGTCACCGCGCGAGAGCACCGTCGAGAGCAGCGAGAACATCATCGCGCCCGCAATGACGAAGCTGTGGGTCGAGATCCCCGCCGGCTTGCGCCGACTCTCGCGCTCGACCCCGATGACGAAGCCCGCCACCAGTGAGCAGCCGAGCTTCAATAGAAAGGGCAGCTCGTAGCCGGTGAGCAGGGACTCGAAGGGAAGCGGGGAGCTCGTGGGATCTGCCATGCGCGCCATCTAGGCCGAGTCGATGCCCGGGAAAAGCGATTTCTTCTCGCGCTGCACGCGGGTGTACGCGGCTACTGCGTTGATGAGGCACGAGCATGCGCCGCACCTTCGCGCTCGCCTTCGTGGTGACATGACAGCGCGGTCCATGCGACGAACGCCGCATGACGACCGCGACGCTCTATCACTACAGTGGCTGCAGCACGTGCAAGCAGGCCATCGCCTTCCTCGCCGCCAAGGGCCAGAATGCGACGAAGATCGACCTCGTCGCCAACCCGCCCGATGCCGCGACGCTCGAGCGTCTCTGGCAGCGCTCGGGCAAGCCGCTCGACAAGCTCTTCAACGTGTCGGGACAGTCGTACCGCGATGGTGGCTTCAAGGATCGCCTCGCCATGATGAGTGACGCGGACAAGCTCGCCGCGCTTGCGGCCGACGGCAAGCTCATCAAGCGACCGCTGCTCGACCTCGGTATCAGCGTCTTGATCGGCTTCAAGGAATCCGAGTGGTCGGATGCCAAGTGAGGATCACGAGATGAGCGTTGTACGCTGGCTCAGGTGGTCGCCCTTGAAGACGAATATCTCGGGCGAGATCGGGTACTTCGCGAGCTCGTAGGCCTGACGCACGACGGCCGCAGCGAGGCCGGGGCCGACCATCACGAGGTCGCGCCCGGGGATGGCGACCTCGATGCCGTCGCCGCTCGTGCGGTCGTAGAAGACGTCGTCCAGCAGGATCGAGCGGGCTGCGTCGTAGCCATCGCTCAACGCGACCTCACGTGCACGATGGTCGAGCGCGGCCTTGTGATAGAGGTTCGAGCGGCCGACCGAGTGGATCGTGTCGATGCTCGCATCCCAGCCTGCGACGCGGCCGCGCGGGATATAGTTGAACTTCCAACCCTCGTCCTGGACGTAGGCGGTGATGAGCCCACCGCCGAAGTCGCGCACGTAGAGTCCGTCGACCGCGAGGTCGCCGCCACGCCCGAGCACGACCGCGTCGTAGGCGCGACCGAAGCGCGCGCGCTCGACCTTGGGCAACAACGCGGCGGCACCGGTGCGCAGGTCTTCCCCCGCGACGAGCCGTCCGGGGTACTTCACGGCCGCTTCGAAGGCGGCCGCGACGGCGAGCAGCTCGCCCTGGAGGGCGGACTCGTCGATGCCGTCGAGGCACAGGTCGACGACCGGATAGCGGCGCGTCTCCCACGTGATGACGCCGCCTTCGGCGAGATCGCCGCCGGCTTCGAGCCCGAGGCGGACGGTTCCGAGGAGCGCTTTCAGGCGCGTGAGCAGGTCGGAGAACTCAGGCATCGCGCTGTCAGACCATCGCGTGCGAGCTACGCAGCCACGGGCCCGGCGGGTCGTCGCCGCGCGAGGTGAGGATGAGCGGACCGTCGTCGGTGATGGCGACCGAGTGTTCCCAGTGGGCCGACGGCTTGCGGTCGAGGGTCACGACGGTCCACTCGTCGTCGAGCTCGACCGTCTCCTTGGTGCCGAGGTTCACCATCGGCTCGATGGCGATGGTCCAGCCCGACTTCATGCGCTTGCCGGTGCCCGGCAGCCCGTAGTTGGGGACCTGCGGCTCTTCGTGGAGGCGACGACCGACGCCGTGGCCGCAGTAGTCTTCGACCACGCCATAGCCGAATGACTTGGCGTAGCTCTCGACCGCGTGGCCGATGTCGCCGATGCGATTGTCCGGGAAGCACTGCGCGATGCCGCGATAGAGGGCCTCGCGGGTGCGCTCGACCAGGAGGCGGATCTCTTCGGTGGCGGTGCCGACGACCCAGGTGCAGGCCGAGTCGCCGACGTAGCCGTCGAGCGTCGCGCCGCAGTCGATGGCGATGATGTCGCCGTCCTTCAAGATGCGCGTGGCCGAGGGGATACCGTGAACGACCTCCTCGTTGATCGACACGCACAGGCTCGCGGGGAACGCGGTGGTCTTGCCCGCGTAATAGCCCTTGAACGTCGGCAGCGCGCCGGCCTTGCGAATGCGAGCTTCGGCGATGCGGTCGAGCTCGAGCGTGCTGATGCCGGGCTTGAGCACCTCACGCAGCTCCTTGTGCACGTCGGCCACAACCTGACCAGCGCGGCGCAACTTCTCGATCTCGACTTTGGACTTGCGGACGATCATGCGCGGGGGGGTAGCATGCCACCCCACCCATGGGCAACAGCGAGGCCAGCGACTGCGAGTTTGTCGCTACAAATTGATGGCCTCGCGCTGCCATCACGCAACCATGCGAGGTGACTCGTCTTCGACTTCGCCGACCGTCGCCCGCTCGACACGCTGCCTTTCGCACTCGGAATTGCGGTGTACGGCAGGCGGGTGGTAAGCGGGCTCCATGGCACAAGGTCCGGCCAAGCTCTCGAAGAAATCCAAGCAGCGACTCCTCGAGATCGCGCGCGAGGCGATATTCCTGCGCTTGCAGCGTGGCTCGGTCCCGCCCTTCTCGGTCAGCGAGGCGGACCTGCAGGTGCACGCTGGTGCGTTCGTGAGCCTGCACATGGACGGGCACCTGCGCGGCTGCATCGGGACCATGCAAGAGCAGCGGCCGCTGCATCTGACCGTCGCCGAGATGGCGATCGAGGCCGCGACGAACGACCCGCGCTTTCCGATGTTGACGGCCAAGGACCTCCCCAAGTGCGACATCGAGGTGAGCGTGCTGACGCCGTTCATCCCGATCGACGCGGCGGACGTGGTGCCCGGCAAGCATGGGCTCTACATCGCGAAAGGCCCGCGGCGAGGTGTGTTGTTGCCGCAGGTCGCAACCCAGTATGGCTGGTCGCGCGACAAGTTCCTCGGCGAGATCTGCCGCAAGGCCGGGCTGCCCGACGACGCCTGGAAGGACAAGGATTCGCGCCTCTTCTCGTTCGAGGCCGAGGTCTTCTCGAACGAGACCTTCGAAGACTAAGCGAAGATTAGGCGAAGACCAGGCGAAGACTGGGCGAGTCTCGCTGGGGCTTGGATTTGTTGCTTGACGAGCAGTCTTACAAGCTGTCAGCGTCGCGCCATGAAGCACTCGCTGAGCTCCAAAGAACGCCTCATTCTAGAGCTGCTCGCCGACGGTGAGCGTTATGGTCTGGCCCTGGTCGACGCGTCCGACGGGGCTTTGAAGCGCGGCACGGTGTACGTCACGCTGTCGCGGATGGAGGCTCAGGGCCTGGTGACCTCGCGTCACGAGGAGGCGCCGGCGCACCAGGGTGGCATGCCGCGGCGGCTCTATCGCGTGACCGCGCTGGCGGCCGAGCTGCTGGCGCTGCAGACGTCGTTCGCGAAGGCGGTCTCGGACGCGAGCGTGCTCGCGCGAGGTTCACGATGAGCCTGCCGAGGTCATGTCGCTGGCTGTTGTCGTGGGGCCGCGAGGTGCTCGCGCCCGAGACCTCTGAGCGCACGTTGGGCGCGGCCGAGGCCGACCTGCGGCATGAGATCGCGAGCAGCGCGGATGCGACCAGGCGAAGCGAATCGCGCGGTCGGCGCGCTGGATGTTCGTGCGGGTGCTCGCTGGTGCACTCGCCCAAGACCGGGCGGAAGCGCGTCGCGGGCTGAGCTGGTGGCTCTTGGCCGCGCCGCTGATGGCGGTGGTCGTCGGCGCGTTCGGGATGTCGCTCAGTGAGGGCGGGCGCCTGCGGCTGGCGCAGCTGCTGTTCCTGTTCGTCGGGCTCGGGCTCGGCGCGTGGATGGCCTGCACGCCGCGCCGGATCTTGCTCTACGAAGGTCCGCTCGCCGGCTGGTTGGCGGTCGTCGCGGTGGCGCTGGCGGCGACGCTCGGTAGCTCGCTCGGGGGTGCGTCGCGCTGGCTCGCGATTGGACCTTTGATGATTCAGATGTCGGTGCTGGCGGCGCCGTTCGTGCTGCTCGGGCTGACGTCGCTGGTCGCGCGCGGTCGCGCGAGGCATGCGCTGGCGTTGGGGTTGGCGGCGCAAGCGGCCTTCGTCGCGACGGCCGATGCGGTCGCGAGCCTGACATTGGGAGGAGTCGCGGTGATCGTCTGCGCGGTCGTCGCGAAGCGCTGGCGACTGACGATGATGATGGGAGCTATTGCGGTTGCGGGCTTGGCGATAGCGGCGATCCTGGACCCGATGCTGGCACCGGTCGCGCATAGCGAAGGGATCCTGGGGCTGTTCACGGCGGTGAGCCCGGCGCTGACGGTGCTCGGTCTGGTCGCGCTGTTGATCGCCATCGCGGCGCCGCTGCTGCTGTTGCGGCGGGCATCGCTCGACGCGCCGACGCGGGGCCTCGCGCTAGCGGTCGCGCTGAGCCTCGCAATCCCGGCAGCCGCGACGACCGTGGTCGCGACGGTGGTGCCGCTGCTCGGCTACTCGGGCAGCACGGTGGTTGCGGCGTACCTCGGGATCGGGGCGCTGATCTCGTTGTCGCGGCAGGCGCCGCCGGCTGTCGCGCCGGACCCAGTACGCGCTGAAGCCGCGCCTCAGTCGGGCACGACCACGATCACACCGAAGTTCGGCAGCGCGTTCGTGCGGCAGCCCGAGCCGTGCACATACGGATAGTAGACCGGCCCGAGCACCGATGCCGCGCTCATCGTGAAGCTATAGGTCTCGCGAAAGGGCGAGCTCTCGGTCGCCCAGCCGAAGTCCGCGTCGAGCTCCCGCCGGCGATCGAGGTAACGTTGGTCGTAGTCGGCGAAGGTCGGTCCGAACGCTGCGTCGACGAGCTCCTTACCGAGCCGCTTGGCTTGCCAGAAGCGGGCCTCGTAGATCTCCAGGAAGAGACCGTTCGACTCCTGCCACACATCTTCGAGCGAGCCCTGGAGCTGGGCCGGCGTCGCGAGCTCGTGCTGGTTCGTCGTTTGGAAGCCGGACGGCTGCGTGCCAAGCGAATCAACGACGCCATCGCGCGCGCCGTCGCGCTTGAAGTCGCGCTCGTCGCCGTCGCTCCACTCGAGCACGTAGTCGTTCGGCGAGCGTGTGCCGATCGGCGCGATGCCGTTGTGCTGCACGATGAAGTGCGCGCCATAGGCATTGTCGTAGGCGCCACTGGCGTCGCTGAACCCGTAGATGCCGTCGTGGATGATGTCGCGGAGCTGGGTCACGCCGGTGACCTCGTGCGGGGTGGCGCCCTTGGCGTTGGTCACGGCGAAGGCCGTGCAGTAGTCGGCGGCGATGTCGGTGGGCAGCGTGCAGGTCGGCGCCGGGCCCGCGAAGTCGTTGGAGCAGCCGCCGCAGCAACTGTCGAACACGGTCGCGCTCGCGATGTTCGGCAAGCCGCCCTGGATCAGCATGTAGCTTACGTCCTTGCCCGGGTACGCCTCGTGGAGGAGCTCCTCAGCGAGGGCGTAGAAGCGGCGCAGACCCTCGGGCGTGTAGGCGCCGTGGCGCGCCGTCGCCCACACGTAGGTGTTGCATAGGCAGCCGCACTTGCAGCGCTCGGGCAGGCGGTTTTCTTCGGTGAAGAGGTTGGCGCCGGTGATCTTCACCTGCGACACGGCGCGGTACCACGTGGCGCGCGTCTTTATGTGGTCCGCGACCGCGCGCTGCATGCCGAAGAAGTGGCACTGGTACATCGGGTCGAGCGGGCTCCCGAGGTCCATCGGCGTGCCGCACTTGTCGGTCGCGAGGTCGTCGCCGCCGTCCTGGAACGACAGCCGCTCGACACCACTACGCGGGACGCCGTTGCCGTCCGTGACGACGGCGCCGTTCGCGTCGACGCAGCCGGTCGAGAAGATCCAATCGGGCGTACCGTGCGCGCCCGCCGCGATGCCGAACGACACGCTCTTGCCGTGCGCGACGGCCTGGTCGAGCTCGCGGTCGAGGTCGGTGAAGTCGAAGACACCCGGCTCGGGCTCGAGCTGGTTCCACAGAAAGCGCATCGAGATGGCGCTCACGTGCGCGTCGGCCCAGGTGCTGTCGAGTGTCTCGAACAGCTCGCCGCTGCGACAGAGCTGCTTGCCGTCGGCGCTCGCAGTGGCCGTGCCCGGCGCGCAGCAAGCGCCCGCGGCGCCGACGTCCTCTTCGACGAGGCCGTAGTCCTCGGAGCTGATGACATGCGTGCCGGGCACCAGCTCGCGCATTGGTCCGGTGAAGTCGTCGTCGCCGAGCGTGCCGACGGGCTGAGAAGCGCCACACAGCTCGGGCACCTGACCGACCCAGGCGACCGGCAAGATGGTGTCGTAGGCGTAGCCGCGGTCGGGCGGGGCCTGAAAGCGCCAGGTGACGGTGTCGCCCGGATGTATGAAGACCCATTGCGGGTCGAAGGCGCCGGTCGTGCGGTCGACCGCGATGACGTGCTCGCGCGGCAGGCTCGCGTGCTTGCAATCGAGGTCCTGGTCATCGTTGTCGTCGCAGTCGCCTGCGCACGTCGTGACGCCATCGCCGTCGTAGTCGACGTCGTTCAGCGCGGGGTCGTGGTCGTCGCAGTCGACCTGCGCGCCGTCGTGGTCGTCATCGACTGGTAGCGCCGCTCCGATGCTCGCGGGGTTGGTGTCATCGGGGTCGATCGCCGCCGCGAGGCTCATGCACCCAGCCATGAGTCCGTCATGGTCCTGGTCGCTGGACTCGAGTGTTGGCGAGGTGCCGTCACAGTCGTCGTCGACGCCGTCGCATCGTTCGGCCGCGCCCGGGTGCACGAGCGGATCGTCGTCAGCGCAGTCGACGCCGCCCGGCGTGCCATCGACCTTGCCGAGGCCGCAGGTCGTGAAGCCGTCGCCGTCGCTGTCGAACGACTCGTCGGTCTTGCCGTCGCCGTCGTTGTCGCTGCCATCGCACGTCTCGGCCTCAGGCACGACGAGTCGGCCGCGGACGCACGCAGACGCATCGACGTGGCCGCAGGCGTCTGCCCTGCGCGGGCATACATCGTCGTTGGGATCGTTGCCGCCCAGCAGGCTGTTCAGGCGCGTGCCGCACGCCGCGGGGCAGGTCACGTAGCCGTCGCCGTCGCGGTCCTCGCAGTTCAAGCGGGCGTCGCCATCGCAGCAGTCGAAGATCGCCGGCGTGCCGTCGCAGTCGGCGTCGTCGAGGAGGGCCGCGTCGTTGTCGTAGAAGTCCGGGACCGCGCTGCACATCGAGGCGCCATCGCCGTCGCCGTCGCGCGGGTTCAGGTTGGCGGCGGAGTCGTCGCAGTCGACGCCGCTCGGCACGCCGACGGCACCGGCGCCGCACGTCGAGTAGCCGTCCGCGTCCCAGTCGAAGGCCTCGTCAGCCTGCCCGTCGCAGTTCTGGTCAAGGCCGTCGCAGCGCTCTGAGAGTGCGGTCGTGGCGCGCGTCGCGGTCTCCGTGAAGGTCGCGACGATGAGGGCACTGGTCGGCACGAGTGCCTTCGCGACGCTGGTCTGCCACAGCGCGACGCCGGCCGCGAGCGGCACGGTAGCGAGGTGGTGCTGGGTCTCGCGGCCAGGCGCGTCGCCCCAGAAGAGATCGATGACGCCGTCACCGAGGCGCTTGGTCGGGGTCGCATTGGCCGGCGAGAGTGGCCCGACGGCATAGCCGCTGATGAGCCAGTTGGCGGGTGTGACCGGATCTTCGATCATCGCGCCGAGCACCGGCGCCTGCAGGTCGCCGTTCGCGCCGCGCTCGAGGCGTACGGCGCAGGCGTTGTCGAGCAGCTGGTTGTCCTCGAGCTGGGTGCCTTGGCTTGTCATCGCGAGGTGCACGCCGTAGCGGCCGTTGCGCTCGAAATCATTGCCGTCGACCAGGGTCGCGACCACGCCCTCGTCGACCTCGAGGCCGCTGCCAGCGTTGCGGAAGACGTGGTTGGCGCGCACGATCGGTCCGATGAATTCGGCGCCAGAGGTCGCCGCATGGATGCCGTTGCCGCCATTGAAGGCGATGTCGTTGCCGTGACCGACGTTGCCGATGACATGCATGACGCCACCTTCGACGTGCACGCCGGCGCGCATGTTACCCAGCGCGCTGCCCTTCTTGCCGGCGCCGATGGCGTTGTCCATGACCGATGCGCGCTGCCCACCGATGATGTGGAGGCCGTCGCCGAGGTTCGACCCGATGTGGTTATGCGCGACGATGACGCCTTGCGTGAGTTCGAGGACGAGCCCGTCGCCAGCGCTGCCGAGCACGGTCGAGGCGCGGGCGGAGAAGCCGATGCGGTTGGCGCGCACCTCGTGCAGCATGCCGCCGAAGATGCCGATGCCGGGCTCGCCGTTCATCGGGGTGACGCGGCGTCCGGTCTCGATGACCTCGTTGCCGCTGATGCTGGTCTCGTCGATGGCACCGTTGGGTGCGCCGCGCTCGACGAGGATGCCGGCGCAGCGCACGCTGGTCTTCCCGATGCAATTGCCGCGCGCTGTCGTGCCAGTCGGCGAGACCAGCGGAGCACGCCCGACGAAGTTGTCGGCGATATGCGTGCGGCGCGTCGAGCCGGCGCCCTGGAGGTGCACACCAGGCCCGCCGTTGGCGGTGAAAACGTTGCCGAAGAGGCGGTTGTCGTCGCCATGCGTGACCAGCATGCCGGCCTCGGCGAAGCCCTCCATAGCGAGCCCGCAGACGGCGTTCTCGCTGGAGTTGATGCGCAGGCCGGGCCCGCTCACGAGCGTCGTGCCCCGCTTGACGACGAGCTCGGTGCCGGCGACGCAGCCCTTGATGATGACCCGCCCGACCGAGAGCGGAGGCAGCGGGCTCAGCACGCTCAGCACCTGACCGCAGAGGGCTGGCGCGATGACGATGACGGTGTTCGGGGCCGCGGCGGTGAGCGCTGCGCGCAGTGTCCCGGCGCCGCTGTCATTGGCCGAGGTCACGTTGATCCGCGCGAAGGCCGCGGGCGGGACGAAGTTCGCGGGGCAACGGGCGTGGGAATGGTCGGGGAGCGCGTGGCAAGCGATGAGCGCTATGCCGGCGACGAGGAATTTGGTGAGCATGACGGCCTCGGTGGTCGGTGGTCTTCGGTGACGTGGCGACGTACCAGCAAAGACGAGGCCAGCGGGCAACCCGAGCAATGGCGCGAGCATGACGCGCGCGCTGTCTACCGACGGAGACGGTGGCGTAGCACCGCGGAGACGCACTCGGGTGCCAGCCGCGGGCTAACGCGCTGCGTTCTAGCTAGGCCTTTCGCAGGAGGCTCGCGAGCGGGTGCAGGCCGTCCTGATGCCAGTCGAGCGGCGGGTGCTGCATCTCGCCGGGTACGCAGATCCGGGCAGGCAGGTCGAGCTGCTGAGTCGCGCTCGCGACCGCCAGCGTCGAGAGCATCGGTGCGATCGTCATGACCGCATCCACATCAGCGGGCAGAACCCAGACCATGCGCGGGCCTGGGCTCGGCCTGAACTCCGCGCTGGGCAAGGTCGCGACGATGGTCGTTGGTGTACCAAGGATCTTGCCGCCGAGCATCGCGACCAGCGGCATGGTGCGCTGGATTGCGATCCGCTGCGCGGCAGACTCGGCCAGCGGCAACGTCGGCTCGAGCGCTTCGAGCGCATCCGTCAGGCGCATCGCGAGCAGGAGCGGCGCGTCCACGCCGCCCTCGACCCAGACGACCTGCGGTGCGAGGCAGCCTTCCTGATCCCAGGCGACGATGTCGGCGGCCAGGCCGGCGATCTCGACGTCGCTCGGCGCGGGCCCGAACCAGGCCGCGGACACCCGGTGCCCATGGGCCGCGAAGCCCTTGGCGTCCGAAGTGAGCGCACGCACAGCCTGCACCGTCGCGTCCGCGCCGAGCACGACGACCGTGTCCGCAAGCGCTATCGCCGCGGCGACCGCGGCCTCGTCATCGGACGAAAACGGCGTCGGCACGATCTCGGGATCGAGCGCGTGAAGACGCTCCGCCAAAGCCTCCTGGCCGGCCGCGCACTTCAGCAAGACCCGCGCCCCGAGCGCACGCGCGAGCAGACATTGGCGCAGCGCCGAGGCCGGCAACGTGCGCGCCGCGATCACCAGCACCGCATTGGGTGCACGCGCCTCCCAACCCAGTGGCAGGTCTGCCCGCAGCCCTTCCATGGCCGCCTCGGTCCAGCTCGCGACCTCGGCCTCGAGGCCGGCCCGCGCAACCTCGGGCGAGAAGCCCTGGGCGATGGTCGTCGGCAGCACCAGCTCGACCAGGTGGACCTTTTCCGTCAGCAGTATCAGGCTCATACGGGGCGCAATAGCTCTTCGGCGGTCAGGCTACAGCCGCGCGGCGTGGCGCCGGGTAGGCGGCCGTGCAGCGTGAGACGACCTTGCTCGTCGAGGGCGCCGAGGTCGCTCGTCAGGATCGACGAGACGTTGTCGAGGTTCAGGAGATCGAAGCAGCCGACCAGGCCGACCTCGCCCTGCGGCACCGCGGCGCCGGTCTCGGGATGTACGATGCGGAACTTGAGGCTGGCCGTGGGCGCCATCGGTCGGCCATAGGCCTGGCTCGTGAGCTCGGTCATGCCGTACTCGGGGATGACGCGCTCGGGCGGAACGCCGAAGACCTGCTGCATCTTCGCGAGCAGGTCGGGCTCGGAGATGTTCTCACGCTTCGCCTTGAAGCCGCCGGTCAACATCACGAGCGAGCCCTTCGGCAGGCGCGGGAACCAGCGCGCGCGCTCGAGCAGCTCGGCCAATGCAAAGGCTGTCGTCAGCACCAGCACCGGCGCGTTGCCAAGGCCGTGGCCCTCACCGAGCGCGACGCGGGCCTCGTCGAGGCGCAGCCCGTCCTTTTCGAAGATCCAGAAGGTCTCGGCCGCGAGCACCTCGGACAGCTCGCTCACCATGAAGGACAACGAGCTCTCGCCGAGCACGTTGTCGCCGGGGATGAGCGAAATCCAGCGCAGCCGGGTCGGGTCGCCGCCGAGCACGCCTTCGATGAACGGGGCCGACATCGCGGTGCGGTAGAGTGACAGATCGGGCACGCGTCGGAAGCCGCGCTTACCGCTCTGGGTGGTGCCGGACGTGCGGAAGATCTTGTCGTTGGGGCCGACCGGCAATGAGCACAGATCGACCTCGCGGAAGAGCTCGGTCGGGACCATTGGCGCCGTGCGCCAGTCGCCGAGATCGGCGCCGAGCATCTCGACCAGGCGGCCATACGCGGGCACCGCACCGGCCTGGTAGTGCAGCACGCGCTCGGCCAGCTCATCGAAGAGCGCCGGGTCGCGCGAAGGGCGTCGCGCGAAGCTCATGAGGTCGCGGTGGAGCTCCGTGCGCAGCTCGCCAAGCGTCAGGCCGTCGTCTTCGCCGCTCATGAGTTCTCCTCGTCAATTGCCAGGGCCAACGCTTGGAACGCAGCGTCGCGCTGGGCTTCGCTTAGCATGAGCGGGGGCGTCAAGCCGAGCACATCACCGTGCACACCGCTCGGCAGCACCAGATAGCCACGCTTGAGGGCGCGACCCATCACGCGCGCGGCGGCGCCGGGCGAGTGCAGCTCGAGCCCGAGCATGCCGCCACGACCGCGCACGACGATGCCACGCGGCTCGAAGAAGGCGCGCGCAGCGACCTCGAGGGCTTTGGCGCGGCCCGGCAGGTCGATCGCCGCCATCACCTCGAGGGTGGCCATGGCCGCGGCCGCGACGACCGGATTGCCGAGGAAGGTCGACGTGTGGATCGCCTCGCCCTGGCTGTCGCCCCAGGCCTGCATCACCTCGGGTCGTGCGAGGGCGGCGCCGATCGGCATGCCGCCAGCCAGCGACTTTCCGACCGCCATGACGTCCGGCACGACCCCTTCGTGATCGGCCGCCCACCAATGTCCGGTGCGGCCAAGGCCGGTGTAGACCTCGTCGAAGACGAGGATGAGCTTGCGGCGATCGCAGATCTCGCGCAGCGCCGACAGCCACCCGACGGGCGGCACGACCTCGCCTCCGCGACCCTGGATTGGCTCGACCAGGATCGTGCCGACCGCCTCGCCACCAGTAGCCGGCCCGCCGACGAAGGCGTCGATCAGGTTGGGATCGCAAGCATACGGCAGGTGGCGCACGTGACCTGCGATCTGACCCGCGAACGGGGCCCTGAAGTCCGCCTTGTAGGCGGTCGCGGCGAGTGCGCCGTAAGACAGGCCGTGGTAGCTGCCCCAGAACGCGAGCACGCCCGGGCGACCCGAGGCGAGGGCGGCCGTCTTCAACGCGGCCTCGACCGCTTCGGAGCCGCCACCCGCGAGGATGCACTGCGAGAGCTGGGCGCCGCCGATGAACGTCGCGCGCGCGGCCAGCGCGGCCATCAGCTCGATGCGGCGGTTGTTGGGGAAGACGTCGCCCATGCCGTGCAGCAGCGTGCCGGCTTGTTCGCGGATCGCCGCGACGACCGCCGGGTGGGTGTGCCCGATGCTGGCCACGCCAAAGCCCGCGGTGAGGTCGACGAAGCGATTGCCGTCGGCGTCCCACACGTTGGCGCCAGCGGCGCGCACCCAGGCGATCGGGTCCTTGCCGAGGCCGCGAGCGGCCCCCGCGCGCGCACGACGCGCCGTTATGCCCGGGCTCTCATGGCGCGCGAGGCTGTCGACCAGCGAAATACCGAGCGGCCCGGGCAGCGTTTCGGCGACCTCGGGGAGCGCCCAACCCGCGGACAGCGTCCACGTTTCGTCCATGCAGACACTGTGGCATAAGGGGCCCGATGCGCGAAGGTGTTTCCCTGAAGTCGGCCTCTGGTGCGGTGATGCTGGCACTGGCGAGCATTGGCGCCATGTCTGTGGCCGGCTGCTCGTCCAAGGCGGAGCCGGGCGACGAGGCGATGGCGGCCTACCTCGAGCGCCACGGCATCGCTCCGCCCGATGTGGCGGCCGGCGACGTGGCGAGCGCGGATGGATCGGTCACCGCGGTCGTGCCCAGAGCGACCGCGCGCCGGATCGCGATCACGGTCGAGCGTGCGACCGGGCTACCCGACCTCGACAGTGGTCCTGGCGAGACCGACCCCTACGTCGCGCTCGACTACGAAGGGCAGCGCTTCAAGACCTCGGTCGTCGAAGGCGAGCTCGAGCCGGTCTGGGGCGACACGTTCATCATGGATGTGCGGCCGGGTGGGGTCTTGATCGTGAAGCTCATGGACGAGGACAGCCTCTCATCGGACGAGCAGATCGGCACGCAGTCGCAGGTCCTACCCGACCTCGCGGTGGGCGAGTCGAAGTCGCTGGTCGTAACGTTCCGAAACGGCGCGGGCGGCAGCCTGACGCTGACGCTGACCGGCATGGTGCGGCCCTGAACGCGCAGGCGCCCGCGAACGCGCCGGTGAGAGCGATCACCGCCTTCGGCAAGGAGACCTACGCGCTCCTGTCGGTGCTCGGGCGGGCGACGCGTGCTTTCTTCAAGATGCGCCCGGCCGACTTCTTGGAGCAGCTCGGGCGCGTGGCGCTGTCGGCGTTGCCGCTGGTCGGGATCGCGTCCCTGTTCGCGGGCATGGTGATTGCCCTCAATGGCGCGTCGTTCCTCGCTGAGAAGGGCCAGTCGCACCTCATACCGGACGTGGTGTCGGTGTCGCTCGTGCGCGAGCTGGCGCCCATCTTCACGGCGCTCTTGATGGCCGGCAAGGCGGGCGCGGGGCTCGCGTCCGAGCTCGGCATGGTGACCTTGTCGGGCCAGGCGCAGGCGATGCGCGCCCTGTCCCTCGACATCGATCGCGAGCTGATAGCACCCCGCATCTGGGGCTGCATCGTCGGGACCGTGCTGCTCACGATGGCCGCTATCTTGGCGGGCCTCATCGGCGGCATGATCCTGGGTGGCGCCAAGCTCGGCATCTCGCCCGTGCACTACATGAACCGCGCGATCGCTTCGCTCGGGCCGCTCGACTTCGCGATGGGCCTCATCAAGTCGGCCGGCTTCGGCGTCATCATCGCGGCCTTCGGCACCCGCATGGGGCTACGCGACAAGGCCGACGCGGCGGCGCTGGGACAACACACGATGAGCGCGGTCGTCATCGCGAGCTTCACGGTGCTCATCGCCGACCATGTCTTCACGACCATCATCCTCGCGATGTTCGCATGAATGCGTACGCGATCCGCGAGCTCATGTGGCAGGTGTCGCCCGAGTTTCGCCTGGCGATCCCGTCGTTAGATCTGCCCGGGGGCCGGACGACCGCACTGTTGGGGCGCTCGGCGAGCGGCAAGTCCACGCTGCTGTCGCTGCTCGGGCGAGTCGAGGGCAGCTACTTCGAGCGACCCGAGAACCTGACCGGGCGCATCGACTTCACATTCGAAGGCGCGACCTTCGACCTGTTGGCGCTGACCGAACGCGAGCTGCTCGCCCGCAAGCTGCGCGGTCCCGGCATCGGCTTCGTGTTCCAGCGCGAGGGCTTGTTCCCCGGTCGCGACGCGATCGACAACGTCGCCTGGCCGCTGCGCGCCTTGGGCAAAAAACCGAACGAAGCCAACGACATCGGCGGCGCTGCCTTGATGAAGGTCGGGCTCGCACCAGATCGTCAGGTCGCGACGTTGTCTGGCGGCGAGCGTAAGCGGCTCGCCATCGCGCGGGCGATCGCGCTCTCACCGCAGGTGCTGCTGCTCGACGAGCCGCTGACCGGCCTCGATCCCGAAGCACTGGGCGGCCTGCGCGAGCTCTTGTTGGGGCTCGCAGCGGAGGGCCGCACGATGGTCATCGTCACGCATCAGCGCGAGGACGTGGTCGGCCTCGCGCACCACCTGGTGTTCATGGACCGCGGCCAGGTCGCGTTGCACGGACCGCGCGAGACCCTTGGTCGCGAGCTCGACGCGTTCTTCGCGGGTGATGTGCCGCGGGTGCCGTCGGCAGCCGCAGGCAATACGGCGGTTTCGTCCCTTCCAGGAGCCTCGACATGAAGCGTTCGCACTTCTGGCTCGGCCTCGTCATCGGCGCCATCCTGGCCGCGACGCTGCTGTTCTCGGTGTACTACGTACCGCGTAAGGGGATCTCCTTTTCGCGCGAGCCGCTGCCGTTCACGCTCGTCATCGACCAGGCCAACGGGCTACGCGCAGGCAGCCCGGTGTTGGTCTCCGGGGTCGAAGCAGGCGAGGTCGAGGCGATCGAGATTCGCGAAATCCCGGGGCGCGGCTACAAGGTCATGGCCGCCGTCAGCATCTTCGATGGCGAGCGCTTCGCGCCGATGTTGCGCACCGACTCGGTCTATCAGGTCGCGCAGAGTGGCCTTCTCGGTGAGACCACGCTGGCGATCGTGCCCGGCGGCCAAGGTGCCAGCGTGCGCGACCAGCTCGTCGATGGGCTACCGCCCGCCGACTTCGCGCGCATCATCGATGACCTCGCGCACGTCACGAAGCGCGTCGCGGACTTCATGGACGGACGCGAGACCGGCGACCCGAACCTGCGCCGCGCGCTCACCGACCTGCAGGAGACCATCCGCAACGTGCGCGACTTCTCGGAGAAGCTGCCGAAGTAGCGGCGACGGTCATGACGGCCAGTCCTCGTCATCAGCATCCGCGGCGGCATCGCCCGAGGCTTCGGCGAGCTGACGCATGAGCGACTCGGCTTCCATCTTCGGGGCCGAGTGGCCCTGCTCGATCGCCAGCTTCTGAGCGGTCGCGAGCGCGCCCTTGGCGGTCTCGAGGTCGGCCAGCTCATGCAGCGCGATGGCTCCGAGGCGCAGCCACGCGAGGCAGTAGTCGGGCTTGATCGTGACCAACTCGCCATACTCGCGGAACGCATCCAGCGTCTGCCCCGCCTCTTCGTAGGCTTGCGCCAGAGTCCAGCGCGGCAGCTCCGACTGCGGCATCCTTTCCTTGAGAGCCTTGAACCTTGTGATCTTCGCCTGAACCGCGTCGCTCAAATCTAGTCTCCGAGTTTCTTCTGCGCTTGCCCGATCCAATCATCCTTGGCGACCTTCGCGGGGATCGCGCCGACCGCGGCGGCGACCTTCGCAAGCAGGTCTGCGTCGAACGCTGCGATCTGGGCAAAAGTGTAAATACCAAGCTCATTCAGGCGCTTGCCGGTCACCGGGCCGATGCCCTTGATCGCGCCAACGAGCTCGTCGGCCTGGCTCGCGTCGGCCGGCGGGACCTTCGAACCAAACATCTCCCAGAACGCATCCGAGACACCCGCGGGCTTCGCGTTGCCCGCGACCGGCTGACCCAGGAAGTCGGCGGTTGCCTGGGCGATGTCCGCCTCGAGTACGGCCTCCGTGGCCTTTTCCGCAGCGACCTTGGCAGCCGCGTCCGCGTCGGCCTTCGCGACAGCGTCGTTATCGGCTTTCGCGATCGCGGCGATCAGGTCCTGGCTGGCGCGGGCCTCGGCGTCGGCCTTCGCTTTGGCTGCAGCCTCTTCGTCGGCCTTCGCCTTCGCCGCGGCATCTGCATCGGCCTTCGCTTTGGCTGCAGCCTCTTCGTCGGCCTTCGCCTTCGCCGCGGCGTCTGGATCGGCCTTCGCTTTCGCTGCGGCGTCCGCATCGGCCTTCGCTTTCGCCGCGGCATCCGCATCGGCCTTCGCTTTCGCCGCGGCGTCTGCATCGGCCTTCGCTTTCGCTGCGGCGTCCGCATCGGCCTTCGCTTTCGCCGCGGCGTCCGCATCGGCCTTCGCTTTCGCTGCGGCATCTGCGTCGGCCTTCGCCTTCGCGGCGTTTGCATCGGCACGCGCCTTCGCGGCGTCAGCATCGGCACGCGCCTTCGCGTCCGCATCGGCCTTTGCCTTCGCGGCGTCAGCCTCGGCACGCGCCTTCGTCTCGGCCTCACGACGCGCCTTGGCCTCGTCGATCTCGGGCGAGCGCGTCTCGGTCTTCTTGATGAGGGTGTCCGCGCCGCGCGCCTTGCTCTCGGTCTCGGCGAAGCGCTTCTCGGCTTCGACCGCGCGCGCCTCGGCGAGCTGTGCGCGCGCCTCCGCCTCGCCGCGCGCCTTCTCGGCCGCGTCGACCTTGGCCTTATGTGCCGCGTCGTCGTTGCTCTCGGCTCCAGCTTCCGGAGCAGCGGGCGCCCTCGCGAGCTCGGCCTCGAGCTCACCGACCCGCTTTTTGTGCAGCTCGAGCTCGGTCTTCGCGTCGTCGCGCTGCTGCTCGATGGCACTGCCCTTGCGGCGCTCCTTCTGCATGTCGAGCTCGAGGTCGCGCTTGTCGGCAGCCGCTTCTTTGGCGGCGTTGCCCCAGAACCTCCAGCCGATGAAGAGGCCGACCGTGAAGGTCGCGGCGAGCACCAGGATCCCGACGAAGACATTATCGAACATGGGGCACTCCATGCGTCGCGGGTGGATGGTCTCGTGCAGGTTACGCCTTCTCACGGATCGCGCAACCTCATCACGGGCGCTCTCTCAGCGCTCGCAGCGACTCGCGCACAGATCGCGATCACTCGGTTTACGCCCCGCCAGCCCGTGGTCCTTCCCTCTGTCGAACCCACGGAGACGCCCCATGACCATGGCCGAGCTGACTCACGAACCCCGCCAGGCCCGCAGCCGCGAAACCCTGCGCCGCATCGTCGCAGCCACCCTCGAACTCGCTCGCACGAGCCTCGATGGTGATTTTACGTTGCGCGAAGTCGCCGATGTCGCGGGAATCGCGCAAGGCACCCTGCATGCCCGCTTCCCCTCGAAGGAAGAGCTGCTCACCTACGTGCACGAGATCTATTGGGTCGAGCGGCTCAGCATGATCCGCGCCTTCTTCGACGCACACCCGGCCTCCGAGAACCCGCGCGCCACGCTCGCCGCCGGCCTCGGCCGCGCGCTCGAAGAGGCCCGCGGCAGCCACGCGGTCGGCCAGGTCTTCGCCCGCGCGATGGTCGACTCACGCCGCCTCGCCTCGCGTCACCAACACTACCTCAGCACCGCGACGCGCGCCGTGTGCGACGAGGTGCATCGCCGCACCGGCGCCTCCGAGAAGCGCATGCGCTTTGCCATCCGCCTCGTGGTGGCAGCCCTCCCGGCACCCCACCCGGCCCTCGACAACCCCGAGACGCGGCTGCCCGACGCCGAGCTCGTGCCCGAGCTCGAGCAGATCGTGCTCCAGCTCGTCACGCTGGACCGCGAAGGCTAGGCAGTCAGGGCTGTGACAAACAGGCCCACGATCGCGACCATGCTGAACATCCACGCGACCGAGCGCAGTGACGCGCGGTCCGTGATGTAGCAAAGCGAGTAGACCAAGCGCATCGCGACATAGCCCCACGCGAAGGCTGCCGCGATAGCACTGTGGGGTTGTGCGAGGTAGGCGCACAGGACCGCGGCGAAGAAGTGTGGCAGCGTCTCGAACGCGTTCTGGTGTGCCCAATAGGCGCGCTTGCGCCAGCCCTCGAGGTTGTTCTGCCACTCGCGCGTCGCGTGGTTGTCGGCGCGCGTGAAGCCCTTCGACTTGGCGAGGCCAGCGAACACGAAGGGGAGTATGCCAGCGATCAGGATGGGTACGACGACATTGAACATGTCGCCTAGATTGCCCCGAAGTCGCGTCGCTGACCAGCGGCTCGCGTCGCCGAGCGGGCTCTGCTATCAGGCCCCATGCTTCGCCTCACCCTCATCGCGCTCGCTCTCCTCACGGCTTGCTCGGACCCGGCGTCGGGGGTCGACCCCGACACCTCGCGGCCCGACGCAATCACACCCGACGCGACCGCGGACGCCAGCGACACGACGCCCGACGGCGTGCCGGATGGCACCATCCCACCCGACACGATCATGGTCGAAACGGCCGACGCGACTGACGCCGACACCACGCCCGATGTGTCGGGCCCGACGTTCGTGCTCACGGTCGCGGTGCCCGCCGACACCCCTGCCGACAGCGGCGTCTTCGTGTCGGGCAACCAGCCCACGCTGGGCGACTGGGACGGCATCGGCGCCGCATTGACGAAGGGCGGCGATGGCCGTTGGTCGGTCGCGTTGTCGTTCCCGATCGGCACCGCGCTCGAGTTCAAGCTCACGCGCGGCTCGTGGGACACGGTCGAAAAAGACAGCAGCGGCGGGGAGATAGGCAACCGTACGTTCACCATCAGCGACGCCGACGAAGCGCTCGAGGTCACGGTCGCCGCGTGGCGCGATCGCGTCCCGGTGCCGCCCGGCCCGGCCGGCCTCGACTTCATCCGCGGCGTGAGCTCGCAGTTCCTGGCACCCGATCGCGACATCGTCATCTACACGCCACCCGGCTACGACGAGGCGACGACGACCCGCTACCCCGTCCTCTACATGCACGATGGTCAGAACCTGATGGACCCGGCGACCTCGGCGTTCGGCGTCGCGTGGGAGATCGACGACACCGCGACCACATTGATCGACGACTCGCGCATCGAGCCGATCATCATCGTCGGCATCTACAACACCAACGACCGCATCCCCGAGTACACCGAGGTCCCCGACTCCGAGTACGGCGGCGGCGACGCGGACAACTACGGCCGCTTCATCATCGAAGAGCTCAAGCCCGACATCGACGCGCTCTACCGCACCAAGCCCGAGGCGGCTTCAACCGGGCTCGCCGGCAGCTCGCTCGGCGGCCTCGTGTCGATGTACCTCGGGCTCGAGCACTCCGAGGTCTTCTCGCGCCTGGGCGTCGTGTCGCCGTCAGTGTGGTGGGCCGACCAGGACATCGTCACGCGCGTCCAGGCATTGACCGCGAAATTGCCGCTCAAGATATGGCTCGACATTGGCACCGCAGAGGGCAGCGGCAGCGCGCTCGATGATACGCGCACGTTGCGCGATGCACTCATAGCCGAGGGCTGGGTGCTGGGTCAGGACCTGAAGTACGGCGAGTACCAAGGTGCCGCGCACAACGAGTCGGCTTGGGCGGCTCGCTCTGACGACATCCTCGAAGCGCTGTTCCCGCGCTGACCCGATATATTTTCGGTTGCATGAGATCGATTTGAAACGCGGTTCGTAGCCCTCGGTTTCGGCCGGACATCGTCATGTCCGCATCGACGTCGGCACACGTGCGCCCTGCGGGGCAAGCGAGGGCGGAGCCATGTCCAAGAGCGTGATCGGATTCAGCGTCTACCTCAGCGGCAAGCTCATCAACGAGGTGAAGTTCGACCGGCCCATCATCAATGTGGGCAAGCTGTCGACCTCGACCCTACGCATCGATGACGTCAACGTCTCGCGTAAGCACGCGGTGATCGAGCAGCGCGAGGATGGCCGCTGGCGCGTGACCGACCTCGGCTCGACCAACGGCACGGTGCTGCGCGGCGAGCGCGTCGTGCAGGCCGAGATAAACGATGGTGATCGGCTGGTGCTCGGGACGACGACGCTGCTCGTGCAGCTCGCGGCGGTGGCCGCGCATGCGCAGGTCGTCGCAGGTACCGCTGGCGATACAAGGCAGGTCGCGATGCCGCCGCTGCCGCTCGCGGCGGCACCTTCCGAACCCGTCGGGCCGGTTGGGCTGGAAGAGATCCGCGGCCTCGGCGAGGCATCCTTCTACAAGAAGCGCGGCGCGACCGAGGGGGCCACCTGGGTGCTCGACGTGGCCCTCTTGTGGGGCGAGACGGTGCTCGCGTCGCGCGCTTTCATGAAGGCTCAGGACATCACGCTCGGAGAAGGTGGCGAGGACGAGGGCGTCGACTTCGCCATCCCGCGCGAGGTCCTCGGCAGCGATCGATTCACGTTGGTGCACGGCAGCGATGCGGGCTTCGCCTTCGACCTGTCGAACCCCAACGTGACGGGTGACGTGTTGCTCGGCGACAAGGTGCGCGGCGTGGCCGAACTCGTCGGCGAGAGCGACGCGTTGCCGATCCGTGGTGCGCTGCGTGCGCGCTTCAAGGTCGGCGAGTTCACGCTGCTGGTCGCGCACTCGCCGCTCGTGCGCAGCGCCAAGGCAAAGCGCACGATGGACAAGGACGTGCCGCTGTTCGTCGGGCTGTCGGCGCTGGTCCAGATCGCGTTCTTGATCATCGCGTCGACCGCGCCGGCCGACCTCCTGATGACCAGCCGCGACCCGCGCGCGGCGCGCCAGCGCGTCGTCGAGGCGCTGAAGATAACGCCCATGCAGCTCGCCGAGGAGCAGAAGCAGGACAAGGCCAAGGAGGAGGACATCCGCAAAGACAACGAGCGGCGCGAGACGGAGGCCGAGCTCGTGGTCGATCTTAATTCGATACCCGTCGAAGAACCGACGACCGCAAAGCCCGAGGAGGCGCGGCCGCTCGTCGACAAGATGTCGCGCCCGCGTAAGAGCGAGGACCTCACCAAGCTGAGCCCCGAGCAGCGCCACGCCAAGGCGGCCGAGCTCGCGCAGCAGACCGCGATGTCGCAGGCCTTCAAGGCGAACAACCCGCTCTTCGACAAGCTGATGACCGACCTCGAGTCGCAGCCGTCGCCGTTCAAGGCGCTCGGCCCGACCGACCCAAGCGGGGCGACCAACTGGGCTGACGAAGGCGGAAACGTCAATCCGTTCAGTGGCTTCAACGCGAGCGACAGTGCCTTCCTGCCATCCGATGGCGGGCCGCCGCCAGGCACGCCCGATGGGCCTGTGATCGCTGATGGCCTGAAGAAGCGTCCGCCGACCGACATCAAGGATCCAGACTTCACCAAGCCCGAAGGCGGCATCCGCGAGCTGCCCCCACGCATCTCAGGCGGCGAGCTCGACGCGGCCACCGTGCAGCGCCTCATCCGGCGCCAGTTGAGTGGCATCAAGTGGTGCTACCAGGATGCCCTGCAGGCCAACCACGACCTCGGCGGCAAGGGCACGCTCGCCTTCAGCATCATGCCGAGCGGCGCCACCCACGGTGCCCACGTCAGCAACAGCACGCTGAACGACGGTGCGCTCGAGGCCTGCATGGCCACCAAGATGTCGCGCTGGCGCTTCCCCGCGCCACCCAATGGCGGCGTGGTCGAGGTCGAGTACCCGATCATCCTCAAGGCAAAGTGAATTCGCTCGCGGGACGCGCAGCCGAGTTTCCGCTCAGGCTGCCTTCTTCTTTGGCGCCACGTCGAGCAGCTTGTTCGCGTAGCGATTCATCGCGTCGGCGAGCTGCTCGAAGCTGTCGAGTACGTACAGGATCGGCTGGTAGTGGTGGATCTCGAAGGCGGTGTCGCACACCCGCTCGAGGTCGAACGGACGGCGGTCGACGTTTGGCGACTGCAGGGCGTAGTGGCCTTCGCCCTCGGACGAGATGAGTCCCGAGCCGTACAGCTTGAGGCGCGAGTCCTCATAGATCAGGCCGAACTCGACGGTGAACCAGAACAGGCGGGCCAGCCGCTCGGTGTGGATCGGGTCGTCGGTGGTCAGCGCCGCGCGCCCGTAGGTCTGCAGGAACTCTGCGAAATTCGGGTCGGTATGGAGCGGCACGTGGCCGAACACGTCGTGGATGATGTCCGGCTCGGGCAGGTACTCCATCTGCTTTTTCGGCCGCACCGTGATGGTCGTCGGGAACTGTCGCTGCGCGAGGAACGCGAAGAAGCAGCGCGCCGGGATGTAGCCGGGCACCGGGTGCGACGACCAGCCCGACATCGGGATGAGGTGCTTATTGACCTCGCTTATTCTCGGGACCTCGGTGCGGTTGAGCGCGATCGCCTCGGCGCCGCGCAGGTAAACTCGCGAGCCGTCGTGCTGGAGCTGGTCCATGCGCTTGTCGAAGATGGTCTGCCACACCTCGTGGTCTTCGGCGCTGTAGCGCTCCCAGTGTTGGGCGACCTTCATCTTGTCGATGTCGAGCTCGTCGGCGGGTAGCGTCGCCTGTTCGTCGGCCGCCGCGAGCGCGTGCTGCGCCTGCTCGGAGTCGATGACCGCAGAAGCTAGGGCCTGGTCCTTGGGAGTCATCTCGTCACCTCGTCCCGCGACGTTGGTCGCGGCCACCGTCAGAGGATACGCCCCGCAGCGCACCCGCACTACCCCCGCACTCGTCACGCTGGCCTGACGACTACTCGAAGATGGCCCGCAGCCGCCCGGCGATGTCGCCGTCGACGATGCCACCATGCGACACGATGAGGCGCGAGACGCCCACCTTCTCGGCAAGGCGCAAGAGATGCGCGCGGAACGCCTTGCCGTCGGAGACGCCGAAGATGCGCATGATGGGCGACACCTTGAGGGCGCCGGTCGAGCCCATCGCACGCATCACGAAGCCGCCAAAGCCGGACATGTGGGGCTGATTGAAGAGGGCGTCGTTCAAGAGCAACGTCTTCTTGCCGCCAGCGTGCTCGATGATGAACGCCATCTCGCCGATCTTGTCGCCGGCGATGTTCTCGCCATGCATGCCGCCATCGGCCGGCAGCAGCTCAGGGCCGCCGTCGACCGGCAGCGCCAACTCGACCTTCTTCAGCGCGTTGGGCCCCGCGATGACGGTCATGTTCGGGTAGCGCTGCTTGAACGCGAACGCGTCGATGCGATGAAAGCCGTTGGGCACGATCAGGAACGCCATCGTCCCCCATGCCTCGAGCCGGGCCATCGACGCATCGTCGAGAGCGATCGCGTTGTGCACGACCAGGCGCCCATCCGTCAGGCGCACGACCACCATACGGCGGCCGAGCGGCATGTTGCCGGGCAGCTTCCCCTCGACGACCATCAGGTTGTCCTCGAGCTGCTCGAGCGGGTTGTGGGGCAGGACCTTCCAGCGTGTGTGCCACTTGGGCTTGGCCATGGTCGACCTCATGAGCGGGTTGCGGTGGGATTCGTTGCGGTCCGGCGGACGCAGCGGCAAGCAACCATGGACCATCGGGTGCCGCAAGACGTAAGGTCTGGGCATGGAAGGCCGCGTGCACTTCTGCCCGAACGACCAGGGCGTCTACTCGTCCGAGGCCGACCTGTGCGTCGACTGCGGCGGACCGCTGATCATTGATCGGCGCGGTGAGTCGATCGACGGCTGGATCATCGACCACCTCATCGGGCTAGGCGGCATGCGCTCGACGGTGTGGGAAGGCACGCGCGAGGACGGCACGGTCGCGGCGATAAAGATCAGCGAGACCGACTCGGACGCGGCCGATGCGCGCCGCCTCATCCACTCGGCCTCGCTGGTGCAGGACATCGAGCACCCCAACATCGTGGGCATCTATTCGTATGGTGAGACCGAGGCCGGCGAAGCCCACGTCGTGATGGAGCTCTTGCGCGGGCGCAGCCTCCTCAACCTCTTGCAGCAGCGCGGCGTCATCACCATCGCGCAGTCGGTCCACGTGGTGCGCCAGGTGCTGAGCGCGCTCGGCTTCCTGCACAGCCGTGGCCTCGTGCACCGCGACGTGAAGCCCGGCAACGTGCACCTCAGCGCGCGCGGCAACGAGCCGTGGGACGTGCGCCTCATCGACTTCGGGGTGGCCAAGGCGTTCAGCGCGAGCGCGCCCAACCGCATCGACCTCGGCCACGACTCACCGGGCGCGTGGGGTCGCATCGTGGGCACGCCGGAGTATATGGCGCCCGAGCAGGTCCTCGGCGCCCCGGTCGATGGGCGCGCCGATCTCTACGCCGCGGGCATCATGCTCCATCGCCTGATCACCGGCGAGCTACCATTCACGAGCCAGGACCGGCAGGAGATCTACGAGCAACAACTGCGACGACCGGTCCCGGCTGCGAATGCGCCCGAGGGTCAGCCGCCGCTGTCGGCCGCGCTGGTGGCGACGCTGGCGACCGCGCTCGCGAAGCAGCCCGCCGATCGGTTTGCCACCGCGCAGGCGTTCTTGACGGCACTCGAGCAGAGCTGACCCGAGTCGGGGTTGGCCCTGCAACGCGAATTGATGGCCTCGCGCGGCCATCCCGCAACCAGGCGAGATGGATCGTCTTTGACTCGCCGATCGTCGCTTGGTCGACGTGATGCGCTCGCGCTCGGAATTCGCGGGCAGCCTGGCTTCGTCAGGCCTTCGCTCAGGAATTCCGCTCGGAGCTGGGAACCTTCCGGTTGAATCGCTGTCGACAGACGCGTGGGTAACGCAGCGGGGCCTTCGCAAGAGCGCCATCGCGACCGCGTCGCATGCGGTCTTGTCGAGCCCCGTTGGAGCGTCTGCGGCGTCTGGCTGCGACGCATCGTCATGTCTGGAGGGACACATGAAGCTCGGGCTCTGGTTCGCGGTGGTCGGTGGGTTCTTGTTCGCGTTGGCGCTCTGCCTGTTGCCTTGGCAGACGTTCGAGGTTGCGCAGGTCGAGGCGAGCGCGCTGGAACTCGGGAGCTTCGGATCGCTGCTACTGGCGACAGCGCTCGCGACCATGGGCGCGGCGGCCTGGGGGCTCGTCACCGGACGCCGTAAGCCGGCGTCGCTGTTCGTGATCTTGGCGGGTCTCGGGCTCGGGTTGGGGCTCGTAGTGGCGCGTGCGAACGCGACGATGGGGCTCGATCTGATGCCGCTCGAGACGGTGCGTGCCGGTGCGGGTTGGGGTCTCGGCCTCTTCGCCGGAGCGCTGATCGTGGTCGGTGGTTTCGTCACGCGCAAGACGCTCGTGACCTGGGACGAGAGCTCGCCGCTGTTGCGCGTGGCGGTGTTCGCGAAGGCAGCGAGCAATGCTGACGGTCGCCGCGAGGTGGTCGCCGATACGATCGTCTACGAGCCGGGCACGATTCGCGTGCGCGAGCTGGTCGGGGCGCGGGCACGCGGCATCGCCGAGCTACCGACACTGACGGTGACACCCGAGGGTGATGTGTCGTTGCAGCTCTCGCAGGGCGCGCGGCTGCGCATGACGCGTGCGGGTCGTGAGGTGGCGGCGGGTCGCGGCAAAGTGGCTCTGAGGATCGGTGATCAGGCGGTCATCGCGTGCGCCGATCTCGAGGTGATGTGCGGCCACGTCGCGGCCTCGGGTGAGGTCGGTGGGCGGCTGCCGGCACGGACCTTGGCGCGCGCCGAGGTGTGGTCGTTCGGTGGCGCGGCGGCGTTCGCGTTGGTCGCGCTGGCGGTCGCGCCGGTGCTGGCGTGGACCGAGGAAGCGCGCATCGCACCGTTCTGTGCGGTCGGCATGTGCGCGGGTGTGTTGCCGCAGAGCGAAGCCGAAAAGGAGTCGCTGGTGACCGAGCTGATCGAGCCCGACGCGGTCGAGCTCGAGCCGCCCGAGCGTTCGTCGAAGGCGATCGGTGGGCCCGAAGGAAAGTTCGGAGATCCTACGCTGGTCATGCCGCGCGAGACCATCGTGCCGCGGGTCGACGGGCCGCTCGTCAAGAACGTCGACCCGAGCCGCGTCGGCTTGAACGCTCTGATCGATCGCGAGCTCGCGAGCACGAGCGCGATAGCCGAAGTGTTCCGAGGTGATGTCGCCGCCACGACCGTTCGGATCGCGGCCGCGATGAACGGCGAAGGCTCGACCCTGGTGCTCGGGCCGGGACGTGGCCTGGGCTTCCAGGGTGACGGCGAAGGCGGACCCGGCGACGACGACCTCGGCCGCATCATGGCGCAGGGCGAGATCGACGACGGCCCGGGTGGACCTGGGATCCGCACATCGCTCGGCAAGCCACCCAAGCGCAAAGTCACCCTCGACAGCAGCGGGCCCACGGCCCAGAGCGGCTACTGCAAAGCCTCCAACATCCAGAGCGTTGTGAAGCGGCGCGCGGGTGCGATCCGCGCTTGCTACGAAAAGAGCTTGCAGGTCAAAGCATCTCTGGCCGGCAAGGTCACCGTGCGCTGGACGATCGGCGAAGCCGGCAAGGTGACCAACGCCGCGACCGTCGGCGACACGCTCGGCGACGCGGGCACCACCCGCTGCATCCTCGATTGGGTCCGACGCATGGGCTTCGATGCACCCGAGGGCGGCATGTGCGTCGTGCAGTGGCCGTTCGTGTTCTCGTCGGCGGATTGACCTCGGCGACGCGCGCCTGTCGCAGGGCCGGCGCGCGTCGTTCGAGGTCGGGGTGACGAGTGCTGGAGGGCATGTTACCAATCGAATGCACGCCGTCACTTTCCCGGAGGATCCCTAATGGTGCGTATGTCGACCTTGTCCGCAGTCCTTCTCACTCTCTCGTTGGTCGCATGCGGAAAGAAGGAGCCGGCACCGGCATCCGCGGCGAATGTCCCGACCGAGGCCAAGCCCGAAGACAAGAAGCCGGACGAGGCCAAGCCCGAGGACAAAAAGCCGGACGAGACCAAGCCCGAGGAGAAGAAGGCCGAGCCGGCTCCAGAGGCGAAGACGGATGGGGCGGCACCGGTTGGTGACTCGGGCTTCCCGGCGACGGTCAAGGACGAGCCGACGGCGCTCGTGACGGCGACCCCCGGCACGGTCGTGAAGGCCCCCGTGGCCGACTCCCCGGAGTGGCTCATCCAGCAGGTGTTGGTCGCCGCGATGGAGCCCGACGAGGCCAAGGGTTGGGCGCTGTTCGAGTCGCTGCTGCACCCCGACGAGAAGATCGGGACGGCGCTGACGACGCGTCGCTCGATGAACTTCGCGGCGAGCCGACGCAAGGTGAAGCTGTTCCTCTTCGAAGACCCGAACACGCCGGTCTACAAGGTGTCGCGCGTGGTCGAGGAGAGCCCGAAGTCGGTCCGCATCTACGTGTTCAACAACAGCGAAGGCGGCATGCCGACGCCGTGCGAAGTGCGCATGGACGATGCTTCCAAGAAGTGGAAGATCGGCATCTGCTCACTGTGAGCGACGTTTTGACGTGAGGACGAGGCGGTCTTCGGGCTGCCTCTTTCATTTTTAGTGTCAGCAAGTTGTCAGCGGTCGAGGCGGCCGACGCCGACACGCAGGCCGAACGCGATACCTTCCGAGGGCCACTGCTCGGAGGCGCGTAGCGGCGACGTGACCCAGCGCAGGTCGACCCCGATGACGAGGCCGCGCAGCGGGCCGCGGGCGAACATGCCGGTCCAGCTTATCGCTAGCGGCAGGCCGGTGATCGCTGCAGCGCGCGAGACGAGCAGGAGCGGCGTCATGCGCAGGGACCACGCGAACTGCCCCGGCAGGTGCTGACTCGAGCGCATGTCGAAGACGAGCGACAGGCTGCGATTGGCGAAGAGGGCCTCGTTACGATCTTCGAGCGCGAGCGCGAGCACGAAGGTGAGCTCGTCATCGAGCGCGAGCGCGACGCCGGTCTCGAGTGAGGCAGCGAGCAGCGCCCCGTGCCCATCAGCGCCGAGGCTGACACCGGCAGCCAGCGCGAGGCCATTGCGTGACGTCCAGCCCAGCGCGAGGTCGACCGAAGCAAATGGCGACGGGCTCGAGAGCCGCTGGGCGACCCGCGCCGTGCGGTCGATCGTGCCGGGGAAGTCGAAGCCCAGCGCGAGTGTCGCGGAGCGCGCCAGGACCGCTCGGGTCGGCGCGTGCGGCAAGGGTGAGGGTGGCGGCGGCTGCGTGACGCGGCTCGCGGCGAGGCGCGCGAGGATCGGGTCGAAGGCGCCGATGGGGACCAGCGGTCGCGTCGCGATGCGTACATCGAGCAGCGAGCCTTCGTGCACGCGGCACATCGCGAGCGACTCGAAGCGACCGACGCGCTTGGCGACGAGGCCCTCCCAGTCACCCGGCGCGGGCGTGTCGCTGGCGGACCAGAACGCGCTCAAGAGGTGACGGGCGAGGCGCGCGCAGCCGGAGACCTCGGCGAGCGCGTGACGGCGGACCGCGATCTGCACCTCGGGAAAGACCGGCACGACCCGGATGAGCGCGTCGAAGTCGCGGTTGCCGGGCGGGGCGACACGCCACAACATCTCATCCTCGGGGTGCTGCACGACGAGGCCGACGGTCGGCAGCTCGAACTCGGTGGGCAGCGGACCGTCAGGTGCTGGCAGGCGCGGTGGCCCGTCTTGGATGAGGCGGCGGGTGCGCAGCGCATCGAGCAGCGGGCGCAGGACCTTAGCGTAGCTGGCGAGCCTTGGAGGGGTGATCTCTACGTCGGGCTGCTCGGCGTGCGTGATGCGAACGAGCGCGCGTGCGTCGAGCAGCATGCGGCACAAGACCGGGCCGCCGGCGCCGCGACCTTGGATCCAGGTCTCACCACCGATCTCGATCGGGAACGGATCGACCAGCGGGCAGTCCTTCGCGGTGCGACCAGCGAGCTCGATGGCGAACGAGACCGATCCCTCATCGGCGGGTGTGAGTACCAACACATCCTCGGCGTGCTCGGCACCCCAGTGTGAGTGCACACTCCAAGCCGTGTCGATTGGTAGATTGATGGGCACCCGTAACCCTGACAGGGACAGCTCGACCTCGACGGTGTGATGCCTGGGAGGCGCGGCGGAGGCGGGTCCGAGGGCAGTCGACAGCGCGATGAGCACGACGGCGAGCGAGAGTTGCACGGGCGTGCGGCCGGGGAGGTGCACTTTCGTTTTCGGCCGTAGCGGTCTATCAAGCTGGCCGCGCACGCGATGTGATCCATCGACGCACGGCGTCTTCGCGATTCGGCGAGCAGCGCAGCGGGGCGAGCCGATAGCACCAAGTGACCCGCAGTTCATGACCCTGGAGGAACCCATGTCGATCTTCGATATCGTCAACCCCGTCGAGAAGGCGAAGGCCGCCCTTGCCGAGGCCGAGAAGGCCAAGGCCGATCAATACGCCAAGGGCGCCATCGACGCCATGAAGGCTGCCAAGGATGCAGCGGCGCTGGCCGAGCTCACCAAGGCGATGGACCAGGCGGCTCGCGAGGCGGCTCAGGCCAAGGCCGATGCCGCGAAGTGGAAGGCCCAGGAAGAGACGATCGAAGAGGCGCTCGAGCACGCTGGGATCTCCGGCATCGACGTCCAGATCGACAGCAAGGGCTACGCCAAGGTCCTCGGCACAGTGACCAGCACGAACGACCGCGACACCGCTGTGGCGATGGTCGAGCAGTTCTCGGTCACCGGCATGGAAGTCGCGATCGACGTTGTCGCCCCGCCCCCGCCCGAGCCCGCCGCCGCCGAGGCTGGTGCCGTGCCGGCCGGCGGCAGCAAGTACACCGTCAAGGCTGGTGAGTCGTGGTGGGGCATCGCCGCCCGCACCTATGGCGACGGCACCTTGTGGAAGCTGCTCAAGGCCGCCAACAACAACCCGCGCATGATCCACCCGGGCACCGTCATCGTACTGCCCGCGAAAGACACCCTGAAGTAGCCATTCGGCTACTGAAAGGCAAGCAATATCGACGGGTTGCAGGATGGCCGCAGGAGGTCATCCTAGGCGAGGGCGCACCTGTTGCGCCCTTCTCTTTTGGCGACGCGGGTGACAACGCTGGGTGCGAAGGTGAGCCTTCGATGGCCATGGCCTTTCCCTGGAGGCGTGTCATGGATATGCTCTCGCCCTATCAAGTCCGGGAGCCGTCTATGCTCGGTCGCATCAGCCTCTTCACCAGCGTCATCTTGTTCGTCGGTTGTCATGACGCAGACAACAAAGGCTCCGTCGACAACGACGGCGATGCCGCCGACACGCTCTCGGACACCGTCTTCGTGCCGCAGGACGTGACCGACGTCGACAGCGCCAGCGGCGACTCGGCGATCGAGACAGGCGACAGCGCGACGGTCGATGCGACCGACAGAGACGGCGAGACGACCGCGACCACGTGCCTTACCCAAGGGGGCTTCGGCTGCCTCTGCTCGGGCAACTCAGACTGCCTCGACGAGCTGTGCATCGAAGGGCCGGACGGCAACTTCTGCACGAAGTCGTGCGTCGCCGAGTGCCCGACCAACTACGAGTGCTTGAACACGTCGCTCGGTGGACCCGACCCGATCTCCATCTGTGTTCCGCAGCACTCACGTCTGTGTCGCCCGTGCGAGGTCCAGGCCGACTGCCAGAGCCCGCTCGACCCCGCGCCCGCCGCCTGCGTCGAAGGCGCCACCCCGCAAGAGGGCAGCTTCTGCGCCACGTCGTGCGCGCAGGACCCGTGCCCGATCGGCTTCAACTGCGAGGACGTCCCGGTCGGCGCCTCGACTGCGCGCCTCTGCCGCCCGGCCGATGGCACTTGCGAGTGCCGCCCGACCTGGAAGGACCTCGGCTTCACGACGAGCTGCGCGGTCAGCAACGACAACGGCAGCTGCGAAGGCAGCCGTGAGTGCGGCGACGCAGGCCTTACTGCTTGCTCGGCGCGCGTACCGGCGGCGTGCGCGATCATTAACGACTTCGGCGTGTGCCCGGGCGTCATCGCGTGCGAAGGCCCCGCCGGCACCTGCACCGGCACCGCGCCCGCGGCCGAGCGCTGCAACTCGCTCGACGACAACTGCGATGGCCAGACCGACGAGAGCTGGACCGACTGCCCGGTTGGTGGCTGCTTCGCGTCGGACACCGGCTATGTCGAGGCCGGCACGACGGGCTGCGTCGAAGGCCACTGCGTCAATCCGAACCCGCGTCCGTGCGGCAACTACACCTGCGCCGGAGGCGGCGAAGAAGGCGATGTCTGCGCGACGCGCTGCGACGACGACACGACCTGCGTCGCGAACGCGCACTGCGTCGCGAACGCGTGCGTGCCCGACACCGTCGGTGGCGAGGTCTGCGGCGAGGACAACGAGTGCGCGACCGGCCACTGCCAAAACGGCTTTTGCTGCGAGACCGGCGCCTGCTGCCAGCAGCCCTCGGACTGCCCGGCCAGCTTCGGCGCCGCGGCCACCTGCGACAGCGTCGTGACCTGCCAGGGCAGCCGCAAGGACGCCCAGTGCAACAACTCGATGTGCGCGACCTCGGCCGCGATCGGCGACGACTCGGGCTGCCTCGCGACAACCCAGGCCCTCGACTGTTCACCGGCGCGCCCGCGCTTGTGCTCGGGTCTTGCCGACCAGACCGCACCGAGCTGCGCGGGCGGTTGCGAGAACGACGGCGAGTGCCTCGACGGCTTTCACTGCGACGCGACCTGTGTGCCGGACGTGGTTCCTGGCGGCGGCTGCGACGAGGACGGCGACTGCGCCGCGGGCGTGTGCGCCGACGGCGTGTGCTGCAATGACGCCTGCCTCGGCTCATGCCGCGCGTGCGATATCGCGGGTAGCCTCGGCACCTGCAGCGATGTACCTGCGGGCCAGGACCCCGACGGCGAGTGCGGCGGCGTCGCGTGCACCGGCTACTACTTCGGGTTCGAGGCGAAGACGTGCTTCCTGCGCGCGCCGGTCAGCGCCGAGGTCGCAGCGTGCGGCGCCGGTGCCGCCTGCCAGAGCGACACGGTCGTGTGCAACGCCGCCGCGAAGGGCGACGTCAGCGCGAGCTGCCATGCGACCTGCCAGGATCCGACCGTCAACACCTGCACCGGCACCACGCCGGGCGCGTGCACGAACATCACCGGCGGCCCGCAGACCTGCGGTGTCGGCGCCTGCGCCGTGACGGTCGACAGCTGTGAAGGCGGCGTGCCCAAGACGTGCACGCCGGGCCAGCCGACGGCGGAGGTGTGCGACGGCATCGACAACGACTGCGACGGCAAGACCGACGGCGAGGACGACAACCTGGTCCTGGCCAACTGCGAGAACCAGCAGGGTGTCTGCAGCGGCGCCAAGCACACCGCGAGCTTGTGCGTCGGAGGCGCCTGGCAGGCCTGCGGCGGCAACATCTACACGGCCAACAGCCCGGCCTACCAGCCTGGCACGGAGACCTCGTGCGAGACGACGGTCGTAGCACTCGGCCTCGACAACGACTGCGATGGCCAGGTCGACGAGGACTTCGCCTACACGAGCCCCGCCGGCACCATCATCCAGGGCGCCGCCAAGGCATGCGGCGTCGGCGCCTGCGCCGGTGGCCTCACCGTGTGCGGCATCGCGGGCGGCCTCATCTGCTCGAACGACTTCAAGATCGCGACCGAGGTCTGCGACGGCCAGGACAACGACTGCGATGGTCTCAACGACTCGCTCGACACCAACGCGAGCCCACTTCAGCAGGTCGACTGCGAAAACCAGAAGGGCGTCTGCAAGGACTCGAAGAAGCCCAATTCGCTTTGTGCTGCGGGTAGTTGGCAGCCGTGTGTGCCCTCGTCGTACCTCGCCAACGATCCTGCCTACGAGGCGACCGAGACCTTGTGCGATGGGTTGGACAACGACTGCTCTGGAGGCGATCCCGACACCGGCCTCACTGGTCCCAAGAATCCGATCCAGCTCGGCGTCTGCAAGGACACCACGCAGAAGTGCATGGGTGCGGGTGGCTGGCAGGACAACTATCCAGCCTCGTTCGGACTATCCGAAGTACCTGATGACAGCTTCGCTGACGAGAATTGCGATGGTATCGACGGCGATATCGCCAGCGGGATCTTCGTAGTTGCTTCAGGTGGTGCAACGGCCGGCAACTGCGATCAGGCAACACCCTGCACGCTCGTGCGTGGCATCGCCGTCGCGACCGACAATCGGCGAAACGTCTACCTGCGTCAGGGCAACTACACGGGCGCTGTCATCAATATCTCCAAGAACCTTCAAGTCTTCGGGGGCTATAACAGCGCCTGGCTGCGTCGTCCACGTGTGACTGCGGGCCATGATGTACGCCTGACTGGCGCCGCCGACGGCAACATCGGCACGATCACCGTTCGAGTGACGGGGGCCGTTCAGGTCACTCTCGCCGATCTGTTCATCGTCGGCGCGAACGCGAGCGGCACGACCAATGGCCAGGGGCGCAGCTCGTACGCTATCCACAGCACTAGCGCTACGCTACGGGTTGAACGCTGCGACATCACCGCAGGAAACGGTTCGGACGGTAGCGGCGGTGGCGCGGGCCTGCCCACGACTGAACCAGGCGCCGCAGGTTCTGGCAGTCCTGGCGAAGGTGCGCGTACAGGTGGCTACACGTCGTGCGAAAACGGGAGCGACTGGAACGGCGACCCCGGTCCGGCTGGCACGAACTCGTGCGACAATAGCTATGGAAACCCCAATGGTGGCATTGGCGGAACGGGCGGGCGTCCCGACGAGAGCTTCGACTGTGCCTGCACCTTCTTCGGCTGCTTCTGCTGCTTTGCGGCAACCTCTGGTACCGATGGCGGAAGCGCCCCAGCGGTGAGCGGCAACAACGGGCTACGCGGCACGGGATCAGGCACCTGCGCCACGCCGGGTGGCGCGAACAGCGGCGGCACGAGCACGGCGAATGGCCAGGGTGGTAGCGGCGCAAGTAACAACAACGGCTCGTTGTCCGCCGTGTTTTGGTGGGCCGCCAATGGAGTCAACGGGACCCAAGGACGCAATGGTATCGGTGGTGGCGGTGGTGGTGGCGGGGGAGCTTGCAACAATGGCGCTACTGAGTCGGATACGTCGGGAACGGGAGGAGGAGGCGGCGGTGCGGGTGGATGCAAGGCTTCCACGGTCGGTGGAGGTGCCTTCGGCGGCGGAGGCAGCTTTGGGATCTTCGGTTATCAATCCAATATTACTTTGGTGGCTACCACTATCACTCGTGGCAGTGGCGGCGCCGGTGGACGTGGCGGCAACGGCGGTTGGGGCCAGCCGGGCGGAGGCGGGGGAAGCGGCGGCCCCGGAAGCAACGGCAGCCAAGCAGGTGGGCGCGGCGGCGACGGCGCTCGCGGGGGGCACTCGGGTGGTGGCGGCGGTGGAGCGGGCGGCGTATCGTTCGGCGTCTTCCGTTATCAGGGTTCGCTCAGCGGCGGTACGTTCACAGGTGGTGGGGCAGGCAATGGTGGCGCTGCAGGCGCTGGCCCTGGCAACGGTGGCGGCAGTGGCACGAACGGCGTGAGCGGAGATTCCGGGACGTGTAGCGGAATCGGCGATTGCTAGATTTCTGGTGTTCGTCGCAGACAGTGGCCGGGCGAGCTTGCACGTGCGACCTTTGGTCGCCTCGAGCTAGGTCAGGCGTTCGTGGATCGCTTGCAGCACCCGCCCCGCGGTGGAGGCAAACCGGTACGACACGAAGTGCGAGACATCGGTCGCGCCCGGGTTGATCTCGACGGTCGGCACACCGATGCGGGCAGCGGTCACGATCGGTCCCGCGATGTACGGGAAGGCCGCGGTCGTGCCGACCACCATCACCAGGTCGAAGCCGCGGTGCCACTCGCGCTCGAAGGCGGCGACCGCGTCCTTTGGCAAGGCCTCGTCGAACAGCACCACGTCGGGCCGCAGGGGCCGGCCGCAGCGAGCGCAGGGCGCGTTCCAGTGGCGCGGGCCGGGTGTGGCGGCGACGACCTCGCGATGGCCACAGGTCTCGCAGCGCGCGCGGTGGATGTTGCCATGGATCTCGATCACGTTGCGTGACCCGGCCGCATAGTGCAGCCCGTCGACGTTCTGGGTAAGGACCCAGGTGCGCGGGATGCGCTGCTCGAGCGCGGCGAGGATGCGATGAGCGGCCGATGGCGCGGCGTTGCGGCAGGCTTGCTCGACCTGGTCGAGGTAGCGCCAGGTCAGCTCGGGCCGCGTGCGGAACATCGCGCCCGAGAGTGCCACTTCGATCGGGATGCCCTCGTCGGTGACGTCGCGCTCGTAGAGGCCGCCGATCCCACGATAGGTGGGCAATCCTGACTCGGCCGAGAGGCCGGCGCCGGTCAACAACAACACCGAAGCCGCGCGCGAAAGCAGCGTTGCGACCGCGCGCAGGTCGGCCTCGTCGAGCTCGGGCATGTTTGACATCAGCGCGCGACGAAGTGCAGCGGCGCCGCGAAGCTCACGGGCGGTGCGTTGGTCTCGACCTGATCGACGACGAACACTTTCGCGCTGTTGGTGCCGTGCGCAACGCACTCGCTCGCGATCCCGCCCTTCAACACCGAGCCCGGCGACCGGGTCTCGAAGGTCGCGCCGCCACGCATCTTGTACCACTTGCTGTTGTGGAGGAACCCGAGGCTCCAGGCCGAGCGGCACTCCTGGCACGGGCCGACGCCGACGCCGACCGGGATGTCGCACGAGAAGCCATCGAAGAACGTGTTGGGTGGGTAGCGGACCAGCGCGTCCGTCATCGTGACCTCGAAGAAGAGCCCGCTCACGGGCTCGAACACGGTAACGAAGTCGTAAATCGCGCGGCTCGCGGTGGCATCGTCGCTGCCACGTCGGACAAGCAAGCCGACCCCGACGCCGTTGGCATCTTCGACCCAGATCCCCGATACGTCGCTCGACCCCGGACGCGTGTCGGGCTGGCTCGTGTCGGGGGCGACGGTGCCATCGGGCGCAGTCGCGTCGGGCACGCCGGTGCCATCGATCTGCACGTCGGCCGGGCTGGTGGTGTCGTCGGCGTCGACCCGCGCGGGTCCGGGCTTGTCTTCGGTGCAGCTGGCGGCCGCGATCCAGGCGCTCGAGACGAAGATGAACAGGGTGTTGCGTGTCACGCGGCGCAGCATGCCAGTCGCCCCGAAGCAGGTCCATAGCGCCGCACCCTGCATACGCCACACCCTTGCTTCCGCTTGCCGGCGGCGCTATGGACCCCCACCCGTCTCCCCCTAGGAACGCCCCATGCGCCGTCACCTGTCGTGCTTTTCCCTGGTCCTCGCGGCCTCGCTCGCGGCCTGTAGCGACGACCCCAAGCCCGCGGCGACCGACACCGTCGCACCCGACACGACCCCCGACGTGACCGCGGACGTCAGCGGCGACGACGCGCTCGACACCGTTGCCCCGGACACTCAGGTCGCACCCGACACGACCGAAGACACGACGCCCGAGACGACCCCGGACACCTCGCCGGGCGAGGTCACGCCCACCGGCGGCGGTCCGGGCGACCCGTGCGTCGAGGCCAGCGACTGCAGTGGCCCGAGCCCTACCTGCTTGAGCCTGCCCGACGGCTACTGCGCGCCCGACTGCTCGACCGACGGCTGTCCCGACGGCAGCGTCTGCTACGAGTTCCAGGACGGCGGCAAGATGTGCCTGCGCTCGTGCGAGGGCAACACTGACTGCCGCGTCGGCGACGACCACATCTGCGACACCGACAACACCTGTTGGTGGTACGAGGGCACGACCCCGGGCTCGAGCCCTATCGGCGGGACCTGCAAGAGCGACAGCGACTGCCTCGACACCGGCGCGACCTGCTACGCGGAAGGTTTCGACGGCGGCGCCAACGGCTTCATCGGCGGCTACTGCCTCATCTTCGATTGCACTACTTGCCCCACCGGCGCCAGCTGCATCTCGGTCACGAACGCGGGCGACACCGCCTGCTTCGAAGCCTGCGACACGGACAACGCCTGCCGCACCGGCTACCACTGCACGGCCGACGATGAGACCTGCTGGCCCGGCTGCGAGAGCGACGCCGAGTGCCCCGAAGGCTACGGCTGCAGCGAAGATGCCGGCGGCTGCGTCTTCGGCTGGTCGAGCGAGCCGTTCGTCTGCGACGACCAGCGCTTCGAGCCCAACGAGATCATCACCAAGGCCAAGGCGATCGAAGCGCCCAGCGTCACGACCGGCCTCGACCTGTGCGCCGGCGACGAGGACTGGTTCTCGGTCGAGGCCCCGGTCGCGACATTGACGACGGTCGGCATCGAGTTCCCGCACGTGCGCGGCGACCTCGACCTCATCGCCTTTGACGAACGACAGGACCTGCTCGGCTCGCGGCTCGGCCCGGCGACCTACAGCGCGGCCTATCGCACCAACGAGAACGGACTCGAGTACCACGCCATCCTCGGCATGGCCGGCCCGGTGAAGGGCTACTTCAACGTGCACCCCTTCGCCGGCGCGACCAACCAGTACGACCTCCACGTCACGACCGCGCCCTGGCAGGACGGCCCGCTGTGCAGCGCTGGCTTCGGCTTCGACGAGTGCCGCGGCTACAACGGCACCAGCACCGGCATCGTCTATCACTTCCCGTTCGCGCGCGCGGACGACCCCTACGTGCCCGACGGCTATCGCCTCGAAAGCTACTCATCCTACCGCTGGCTGCGACGCGAGCTGATCATGCTGGTGCGCCACGCGATCCACGCGGTGCAGAAGAAGTTCCCGCACACGACACCGCTCGGCCTGCTCGACATGGGGGACAAGTTCGCGGTCACCCCCGGCTTCGACGTTGGCGACCCGCGGCACCCCGAGTCGACCCACGACCAGGGCGGCAACATCGACATCGCATACTACCAGACCGACGGCGACAACGACGGCCAGATCGTCTGTGGCGCAAACGAAAACCTGAACAACGACGGCTACTACTGCACGTCGACCGCGGGCAACGTGCTCGACGCGCCGCGCACCGCGTACTTCATGGCGGTCCTGAACCTGCACCCGCGGCTGCGTGTGATCGGCGTCGACGCGATGCTGGCACCGCTCATCCAGGCCGAGGCAAGGAAGCAGCGCGACAATGGCGACATCACCGCCAAGCAGTACTCGGACCTCGTCGCGAACATGGCCTCGGGCGACGGCTGGCCGTTCCATCACCACCACATGCACGTGTCGCTGCGCTGGTGGGGCGACGATGCGCCGCAGCCCAATGGCCTGGTCTATCGGCCCGAGCCGCCGATCGGATGCGGCTTCCGCATGCCCGGCGATGGCCCGCTCCTGCGTTGATCACCGACCGGATCGCGGGCGGCTGGCGGATTCGATACGCGTCGAAGGCGAGGCGTCTGTCGGACTGGTCGCATTCTTCGCACGAAGCCACGGGCGCGACGTGAGCCACCGAAGCCGCCGGTCGCGAGTCGGCCGTAGACGATAGTTCGCCGAGCAGGCGAAGCCGTGGCGAGGCGAGAGCAACCAGAGAATCCACAGGCGGCTCTAACGATGTTGGTGCTCGGGGGAGCTCGGCTTTTGTCGTGCTCACATCGGGCACTGAAAACGACAACGGCCGCATCCTCGGGAAAGGAGCGGCCGTTTCGCAGAGGCCTCGCGTCGCGAGACCGCCTGGATCATTCTTCCGAAAGCAGGCTCAGGATGGTGACCTCGAAGCTCTGGAGAGCAGCGCGATCGCTCCAGACGTACTCCATGTTGCGCGGGCGCAGGAGGCCCCACCACGGGTAGTACGTCGAGACCGAGCCGCCTTCCTCGTAGAGGTACGGGTCCATCGCGCCCCACAGAGTGCCGAGGCTGTTCGTCTCGACCGCCTCGCCGGGGACGTTGACGACCTGCAGCGGCACCGGACTGTCGCTCCAGTCGATGAGGATCATCGACGGGTCGATGCCGAGTTCGTCTGCGTAGGCCTTGCAGTACGCCTGCGAGGGCTTGCTGCCGGTGTTGTCCTCACCGAGCACGACCAGCATGTCGAGGCCCTTGGTGACCTCGCCCACCTTGGCGCGGGACAGGTAGCCGCCGTGCTTGGAGACGTAGTCCACGAAGAACGCGTGGCAGGCGGTGCACCAGCCGGTCGTGCCGATGACCCACAGCGCCTTCTGCTCGGGGTCGTTGCAGGTGGCGTGCAGCTTCACGCGGCGGCCGTTGCAGTCGCTGAGCTGGAAGTTGGCGATGTTGTCGCCGAGGATGTTGCCGGTGCCGCTCGCGACGCAGCCGGGCTGGGTGCGGTCGGAGACGGGCAGGCTCGCGATGGGGGCCTCGAACTCGACGCCGTCGAGGCACCAGGTCTCGCCACCGGGGACGAGCGTCGACACGAACGTCTCGCTGTCGATCGTCACCTCGTGCGCCTTGGCGCCGACCAGCTTGCCGCGGAAGACGCCGCCCGCGTGGTCCCACTGGCTGATGACGAGGTCACCTTCGTCGACCAGGAACTTCTTCTCGCAGCTCGACGTGGTGCAGTTCTGGCGGACGACCACGCAGTTGGCGCAGTCCTCGTAGCGCGAGCCGGCGAGCGAGTACGTCCCGATATCGGTCGCGCCTTGGTAGTCGTCGAACGTGTAGATCTCGACCTGCAGCACATCGGCCGGGGCCACATCGCTCGAGCGCAGCTCGACCACGACCGAGCCACTCGTCGAATTGTAGCCGCTGAGCGTCGACGAGAAGCCCTCTTCGTTGCAGGCGCGCGGCGTCGTGGTGTCGCCGACCGTCGTGTCGGGCGTGGTCTCTTCGACGGGGGTCGTCTCCTCGGCGGGGGTGGTGTCGGGGGCGACGGTCGTGTCGGCCTGCGTCTCCTCGACGACCGTCGTGTCCGGTGCGGGCGTCGTCGCGTCGGGTGTCACCGCCGACTCGCCACCGGAGTCGTCACAGGCCGCACCGGCCACGACGAACGGCAGCACAAGCAGGGCGCGCGACATGAAGGAGGGAAGGGTAAAGGACTTCATCGGTGCTCCGGGTGGGGCCGAACGTCAGGAAAGCCAGCGTTTCGAACGGACGGGCCCGGCGTGTACCGCGCGCCCCAGGGCCACGCAAGCCACGGGCGCGATTGACCTCGTCCGTTTGTTCGAACGCCTTGACGACCGCATCGATGGCGGCTCAGACGCTGCTCGCCAACCAGCTAGCCGTCGCCGCAAGGCCGTCGCTGAGTGGCGTGGTCGCCCGCCATCCAAGGACACTCGCAATCCGCGTCACGTCGGCGCGTGAGTGAAGCGCCTCGCCTGGACGCGCCGGGCGTGCCTCGATCGGGCTTGCCGAACGGGTGACCGCCACCGCGGTCTCGGCCAGCTCACGCACGCTGATGGAACGACCGGTGCCGACGTTGAACACATCGCCGCGGCCGGGTCCGGCCGTCAGCGCGAGTCCGATCGCCCGCACGAGGTCGTTCACGTAAACGAAGTCGCGGGTCGCCACGCCTTCGCCAAACACCTTCAGCGGCTCGCCGGCCAGGGCACTCGCGAGGAAGATTGAGATTACCCCTGCGTAGGAGCTCTTCGGGACCTGACGCGGCCCATAGACGTTGAAGAAGCGCAACGACGTGGTCGGCACCTGAGCGATAAGCGAAGCGCAGCGCAGGTGATGCTCGCTGGCGAGCTTGTGGATCCCATAGGGCGAGGCCGGCAGCGGCACCAGGCCCTCCTCCGAGGGCTGCGGACCATCGCCGTAGACGGCCGCCGAGCTCGCGAAGACGATACGCTGCACGCCCGCCGCCTGTCCGAAGGCGATGATCTGCAAGGTCGACGCGAGGTTCTGGTCGAGGTCGCGCTTGGGATCGGCGATCGACGCTATCACCGAGACCTGGGCCGCGAGGTGTATGATGTGGGTTGGCACTGTCCCGTCGAGCTGCGGCGCGAGCGGCTCGACCGCGTCGCCCTTGACGAACGTGAAGCTCGGGTGCGCGCTAACGCTGGCCAGGTTCTTCAGCGAGCCGGTCGAAAGATTGTCGAGCACGGTCACGCGATCGCCCGCCTCGATCAAGTCCTCGACGAGATGCGACCCGATGAAGCCAGCGCCCCCGGTGACCAGCACGTGTCGTTGGCTGCCCGTTTCCCTGTTCGAGGCTGATGTAGTGTCGACGATCGCCATCGCTCGCTCCGCAGCTTGACCGCTCAGGCAAAGCCGCGCGGGAGCATACGGGCGCCGCCGGACAAGTCGATAGCCATTTCGCGACGGTCGCCGAGGCGCCATCGAGGTGAGCCATTCTATGTGCGGCCGGCGGACGCCCGCCTGTTACCCACGATAGAGCCTGGTGCCCGCACACCGGCTCATACCGCAGAATCGCGAAGGCATGCTGCCCCCGCCTCAAAACCTCGCGCGCCCCCCTCACAGGTGGCCGAGAAGATGACGGAACCGCTGCGCTTGGGGGCGCGCAATCACGCTGAATGAGGCTTATCACCTTCCGTGCCACAGCCCATTCGAGTCCAGTCAGGCGATCTGCCTGTTCCAGCCTGGATCGCGCCAGTGCCAGCGACTCGTTTCGGAGCAACATGTTCCGAAACGGAATTGGTTTCAATGTGCCAGTTTCTGAGAATTGAACCTGGTCGCGGCAATCGACATGGGTTAGACGCTGCGCCGGTTTCTGGTTGCTCTCGCTTGGCGATTTACTAGACGGAGCGACGCGCTCCTACCAGCATGGCGCCGCGAATGTCCGCGCCAGCCAAGCTGCCCGAGGTTCCCGCCCATGCCGCAGAGCAACTCAGTCGATCGCTTCCAGAGCCCGCCGCCGCTGCCACCCGCGCTTGCTATCAACGGCTCAGTCGCGGCCATCAGCGCCGATCGCCGCCGCCTCAGTACCGAGACCTCGGCCACGTCCGGCTGGGCCGCACGGCTGGCGCTGCTGTTTCCGGACAAGTCCATGAAGGCTCCCGTCGCCGCGCCGCCGATCGCCGCCGCGCCGCCCCGAGTGCCCGGCAGCCGCTTCAGCACCTGCTCCTGACGCCTTCGCGAGTCCCTGGCTGGTCTCGACCTATTCGAGACACGGGCTCGTGAGCGCCGCGCACTGACCCGCCTCGCAGCGGCCCGAACGGCATGATCCGTGGCTTGTGCAGCTGGCACCCGGGTCGAGGAACGCGACGCAGGTGCCGTCGACGCAGGCACCCGACGCGCAGCCCGCGGCCCCGCACGCCTCGCCGAGGAGGCCGGTCGCCTGGCAACGACCCGCGACGCAAGCCGCGCGATAGGGGCAGCGATGAACCTGGTCACAGACCTGGTCGAGCCCGACGATCGCCGGCGCGGCGCACACCCCTTGTGAGCAGTTCGCGCCGAGCACGCAGTCGATCCCATCGCCGCAGGCCGCACCGACCGGTGCCCGCGCGACGCAGCGACCCTCGACGCAGTCGCCATCGCCAGGGCAACGATGCGCGAGATCGCAGGTGCCATCTTCGCTGACAAACGGCACGCAGGTGCCGCAGAAGTCGAGGCCTATGACGCAGGTCGAGGTCGCATCACAGATGAAGCTCTCGATGCCGAGACCACATGCAGGCTTGGCATCGGTCGCCGCGACCTGGCCACGCCAGACCTGATCGCAGCCGCCATCGAGGTCGAAGATCTGCTGCTCACACGCGACGATGGCGAGATGCTCACCGCAGCGAGCGATGCCCGTACGCGACAGGACGAGCTCAGATCTGTCGGCGAGCGCCGCGTAGATTGGCTCGTAGCGCGCGTTGCAGCTCTCGAGGAAGACGTCGTGGCAGGTCGCCAAGTCGGGCACCGCCATGCGTCCGCACCGCAAGTAGTACGGACAGAACAGGTCGACCGTGAGCTCGCAGTAGCTGCGTGCAGCGAGCTCGTCCGAGACCTCGACCTCGGTCGCGGCATCGACTTCTTCGACCTCGTTCGTCGTATCGACTGCGACATCGACCATCGTATCGACCGCGACATCGACCGTCGTGTAGACCGCCGGCGCGGCGTCCGATCCGCACGCAGCCAGCACGACGACCGACGCAAGCCACCAAGCACGCATCACGCCCCCCTGCTCACAGGCCAAGGAAGCGCGTCATGACGGCGATCATGCGCGCGACGTCGTGTGTTCCGCACTGCTCGCGCGCCGAGTGCATCGACAACATCGGGTTGCCGACATCGACCGTGCGCACGCCGAGCTTGCCACCCGCGATGGGCCCAATGGTCGTGCCGCATGCGAGGTCGGTGCGGGTCACGAACTTCTGCACCGGCACGTCGACCTCCTGGCACAGCGCCTCGAACAGCGCAGCCGTCTCACCGGTCGTCGCGTAGCGCTGGTTCGAGTTCGACTTGATCACCGGCCCGCCGTTCAAGACTGGCTTGTGCTGCGGCTCGTGGCGGTCTTCGTAGTTCGGGTGCAGCGCGTGCGCCATGTCCGCCGAGACATGCCAGCTGCGAGCGATCGCGCGCTGGAAGGACTCCGCCTCGCTGGTCGCAACGCCGGTCCCCCAAGCCGCCCCACCCGCGAGGCGCGTCAGCATCAGCTCGACCAGCGGCCCGTCGGCACCCGCGCTCGTCAGGCTGCCGACCTCCTCGTGGTCGTACAAACAGACGATCTGAGTCGCGTCAGATGCCTCCGCACCCACGATCGCCGACAGCGCCGCGTGGCAGCTCGCCTGATTGTCGAGCCGCGGCGCGAACACGAACGCACCGTCGAACCCACCGATCGCCGACGGCAGCGTGTCGACCAGCGCCAGGTCCCAGCCGAGGATCGCGTCCGCAGCGACGCAGATCTCCTCGCCCAGGAGGCGCTTGAGCGCCGATGTCACGTCCTTGTCGCCCTTGGGCGCGGCCATCCCGAACATCGGCACGAGGTGGTTTTGCGCGTTGAGCTTCAGGCCGTCGGTGTTGACCTCACGATTGAGGTGGATCGCCAACGAGGGGATCCGACAGAGCGCCTTCGCGATGTGCACGAGGCGCGTCTGTGGCACCAGACCACTGCCACGCACGAATAGGCGACCCGCGATCCCGAGGTCACGATCGAGCCACGAATGGTAGAGCGCGCTGCCGTAGACCTCGACCCCGAGCGTGCGATAGCCGGCCTTGTCGACCTCGGGCGAGGGCTTCAAGCGCAGGTTCGGTGAGTCGGTGTGGGCCCCGATGAGGCGGAACCCACTCTCGATCGGCGGCTTCGTCCCAAGCCGCAGCGCGAGCACCGCACCATCGCGCACGAGGTAGCCACCCTGCCCTGGCGCGAGCTGCCAGCCTTCGCGTTCGTCGAGCGCGACGAAGCCGGCTGCGTCGAGCCGCTTCGCCGAGGTTGCGGCGCAGTGCCACGGGGTCGGGCTCTGGTCGATATAGGCGAGGAGGTCGAGGGCTTCGCTGTCGATCGTCATGGTGCCGGTTGATAGCGGATGCCGACGGCGTTGTGAACGCCGAGTTGTCTCCTATGCCTTGGGCTCCGGGCTCGAACGTCGCACGATCAGCGCAAGCGCAACCAACGCCACCCCGAGCGACCAACCCGCGATGACATCGCTCGGCCAGTGCACGCCCGCCACCACCCGGAACGCACCTGTGACCAAGGTCAACGCGATGGCGAGCGCCCACACCCAACGTCGCTGCGCGACGACCGCGAGCGACAACCAGAACGTCGCGTTCAAGAACGCGTGCCCGCTCGGAAACGACCAGCCCGTCGCGGGATCGACCCACGGAAAAACGTCCGGCCGCGCGCGCTCGAACGCCATCTTGATGAGCCACATCAACACCAGCCCGACCAGCATCGCAGCGGCCACCATGGCCGCGTCGCGCCACCCGCGTCGCCAGTACAGCCAGCCCACCAGCAGCACGGTGGCGATCGTCAGCCCGGCGAAGCCCATGCCGCGCGACACGACGATCGCAATCGCATTCCCGATCGTCCCTTGCAGCTCGGGCGCCGCGCGCATGATCGCGACATCGAGCTCGCGCGTCGCGCCGAGCCCAACCAGGACCGCCATGGTCGCGAAGACCACGGTCCCAAGACCAGCGACCAGGCGCGGGTTCATGCCTTCCAGGTGCCGAGCAGCGGCAGCTCCGCCTGGGCCATCTTCATGAGCAGTCGATCGAGATCGGTGTCGTCCGAGATGATGTTGCCGTGCGTCGGTCGGATGAAGCGTTCAGCTTCCGCGTGCCGCAGGAACGACACGAGCCCATCGTAGTAGCCACGAATGTTCAGCAGACCGACCGGCTTCACGTGGTCGTTGATCTGGGTCCAGGTCGCCGCCTCGAACAGCTCTTCGAAAGTGCCCAGGCCGCCCGGCAACGCGATGAACGCGTCGGACAGCTCGGCCATCATCGTCTTTCGTTGGTGCATCGTCTGGACGATGTCGCGGCGCGTGAGCCCGACATGCCCGACCTCGAGCCCGACCAGCTTGTCGGTGATGACACCGATCACCTCACCGCCCGCCGCGAGCGCACCGTCGGCGACCGCGCCCATCAAGCCCAGGCGGCCACCGCCGTAGACCACCCCGATGCCACGCTCGGCCAGCGCCCGACCGACCTCGCGCGCGGCGTCCATGTACGCCGCATCGACAGTGCTCGACGACCCGCAGTAGACCGCCACCCGCGAGAACACCCGCCCTTGATTCATCTTCGACCCCGTCCCTCGCGAGCTAGCGCGCGATGTCCCGATGCAGCACCTGCGCCGCCAGCCCACGCTCCGCGAGGCGCCGTTGCACCTCTTCGATCAGCGCGACCGAGCGATGCCGACCACCGGTGCAGCCGATCGCCAGCGTCAACGACGCGCGACCTTCGGCTTCGACCGCGGGCATGATGTCCACCAGCACTCCCAGCACGTGCGCGACCATGCGCTCGGCCAGTGGCTGCTCTCGCACGAAGCGCGCGACCTCACCATCAAGTCCGCTCAACCCACGTAGATCTTTCACGAAATAGGGGTTGTCGAGGTAGCGCACGTCGAACACGAAGTCGGCCTCGGGCGGGATCCCGTGGCGGAATCCAAACGAGCACAGTTGCAGCGCGACGCCCTGCGCACCCGCCTCGCCGTACATCGCCGTCACGCGCCGCCGCAGGTCGTGCACGGTGATCGTCGTCGTGTCGACCACGACCGTCGCGTTCTCGCGAAACGGCTTGACCCACGATCGCTCGAGCGCGATCGCCTCGCCGAGCGTCTGCGCCACACCCTGTGCGACCAGCGGATGCGGCCTGCGCGAGGTCTTGAAGCGCGTGACCAGCACCTCCTCGTCACAGTCGAGGAACAGCACCGAGGTGCGCGCGCCTCGCTCATCGAGCCCGGCGAGGTCGCTCAAGACGCGCGGCCAGTCCTCCACCGACGCCTCGCTGCCCGTGAACGATCGCTCGCGCACGTCGATCGCGACCGCCGCGCGCCGCACGTGCCCGTTGTCCTCGGCGAGCTTCAGGAACGGCGCGACCAACGCCGTCGGCAGGTTGTCGACGCAGTAGAAGCCCGCGTCCTCGAGCGCATGCAACGCCACGGTCTTGCCAGAGCCCGACAGGCCCGACACCACGACCACCTGCAACGGCGCTACTTCACTCATCCCCGATTCGTCCTACACGCTCGGCCGAACAAGCTCGGCCGCTACGAATGCTGCAGCGGTCGAGCCCCGATCGGCGAGCGACGCGTCTCTGATCTGGCCATTGTAGCGACCGAGCTTGCTCGGCCGACACCGCAGGTCAGGTGCCGCGCTCCACCAGGTTCAGTTTAATTCGTGGGGGGTAGTCCCCTGGTTGCCCTTGTGATGCTTGCGCTTCGCCTTGTCGCGCGAGAGCACCTGGTCGAGCTTGTCGACGGCGACATCGATCGCCTCGAACAGGTCGGCGCGCGTCTCGGTGACGACGAAGTGCCCGTGGGCGCTGGTCACCTTGAACTCGGCCTCGACCTCGAACTTCTCGGCGGTGAACACGACGTCGATCGCCATCTCCCGGTCCTCGAACCGCGCGACTCGCGTGAGCTTCTCGTCGGTGTGGGCCTTGGCTCGGTCGCTCGGTTCCATGTGCCGGAAGGTATAGGTGATCTGCATAAGCCTCCTTGGGTTGCAGTCGCTCCGGGCTGGAGCGCTGCCGAAAGACAGTCGAAACGGATCCCGGTCAGAACACCTTCTTGCGTTGTGCCGAAGGTGCGATGTTCAACATCTCCCGATACTTGGCGACAGTGCGTCGCGCGATGGTCATGCCCTCGGCCTCCAGCATCTCGCACAGGCGCTGGTCCGATAGCGGCTTCTTCTCGTCCTCTTCGCCGATGTACTTTTTGATCTTCTGCTTCACGCTCTCGGAGGCGAGATCCGCGCCCTGGTTGGAGGTGATGCGGCTATTGAAGAAGTACTTGAGCTCGAAGATGCCTTGCGGCGTGTGGACGTACTTGGCGGTGGTCACGCGGCTGATGGTCGACTCGTGCATGCCGATGTCGTCGGCCACCTGGCGCAGGATGAGGGGTCGCAGGTGCTCGCTGCCGAGCTCTAGGAACTCGCGCTGGAAGCGCACGATCGACTCGGTCACCTTGCGGATCGTCTGCTGGCGCTGATGGATGGAGCGGATGAGCCACACCGCGGACTTGAACTTGTCCTGGATGAACTCTTTCTCCTTCTTGTCGCCCTTACGGCCCTGCGCCTTCATCTGATTTTGATAGAAGCTCGAGATCTTCAGCTTCGGCAGGCCATCTTCGTTGAGCTGCACGAGGTACTCGTCGCCGAGCTTGACCACGAAGACGTCGGGCGTCACGTACATCGGCTCTTCGCCGCTGCCCGCGAAGTTGCGACCGGGCTTCGGCTCGAGCTCGCGCACCAGCACCATCGCGCCTTGCAGGTCCTCGATGTCGCAGTCGAGGTCCTTCAGGATGGGCGGGATGTTCTTCTTCTCGAGGTGCTCAAGGTGCTTGTCGATGAGCTGATGGACGAGGTCGTCCTTCGGGAAGTAGTGCTTTGCTTGGAGTAGCAAGCATTCGCGCAGGTCGCGGGCGCCGACGCCGATCGGATCGAGGTGCTGGATGACGTCGGTCAGGATCATCTCGACGTCGCCGAGCTCGATGCCCTGGTCTTCGGCGATCTGCTCCAGCACATCGCGCGCGATATAGCCGTCGTTGTTGAGGTTTCCGATGATCGCGGTGGCCGTCGCGCGCTCCTCCGAGAGGAGCTGCGCCATGCCGAGTTGCCACTCGAGGTGGTCGGCGAGCGTCGGTCGCGACGCGAGCGTCTGCTCGATCGTCGGCATCTCGTCATCGTTGAGTCGAACGTCGTTGCCGCCCGGGTTCGAGCTGTAGTCCGCGTAGTCGTCGACGAAGCGATCCCAGTCGAAGTCGTCGTCCTTCTTCGGTGACTCGACCACGCCCGGCTCGAGCCGCTCGGTGCGGTCGTAGGCGCCCTCTTCGTCGGGCCCGCCTTCGATCTGCTTGCGGACCTGGTCGGGCGACTCCGCCTCGACCTCCATCTCGAGAATAGGGTTCTCCAGCAGCTCCTGCTGGACCTGCTCTTCGAGCTCGATCCGCGACAGCTGGAGCAGCTTGATCGCCTGTTGCAGCTGGGGAGTCATCACCAGCTGCTGCGACATCTTGAGGTACTGCTTGAGCTCCATCACGGCGACAATAACACTCGCTGACCCTTCCAACAATAGCGCGGGACGCTATTGGCACAGAGTTTGCCGTGCCAGTTGCTGCTAACCTCTCGACCTGCTAGGCTCTTGCGCCCGTGTCGCCCGGCTGGCTCCGCAGAGATCGAGGTCGTATGGCAAGCAAGGTCTTGTGGTTGCTCGCGTTTGTCGGCGTCTCAGTCGCTGGTTGCGGCGAGGATGATCCGACCTGCGTGAGCACCGTGTGTGATCCTGTGACGTTTGGGAAAGTGTGCCTCGGGCACGCGGTCCAGACCTGCGCGGCAGACGGCAAGAGCTTCGCATACACCGCCTGTGGGGCGCAGCAGCGCTGCGAGACGAGCGGTACGGCCGCCTCATGTGTGGCCCGCACCTGCACGACCCTGGCACAGACCAGGTGCGCCTCGGTGACCGAGGTCGAGCGCTGCAAGGACGACGGCTCGGGCGTCGAGCGGATCGCCTGCGCCACCGCCGAGGCCTGCAAGGACGGCGCGTGCATCCCGAACGAGTGCGCCGCTGGCGACCCCGATCACTGCTCGAACAACGGCTACCTCACCTGCACCAACGCGAACTGGGTGCAAGCGAACTGCCCCGTCGGCAACCTGTGCGCGCTGCAGGACAATGGCGTCGCGCGCTGCAACCCGACGACGTGCGTGCCCGAAGCGCGCCGCTGCGACGGCGACAGCGTGCGCGTGTGCGACGCGCGCGGCGGCAGCGAGACGACGATCGCGTGCGCAGGCACCGAGGTGTGCGTCGACGGGGTCTGCCAAGACGAGGTCTGCGGCGCGAGCACGCCCGACACGAGCGGTGGCGACAGCGAGACGGGCGACACCAGCGAGACCGAGACGGCGGAGCCCGAGAGCAAGATCGTGTTCACCTTGAACGGGGTCGCGAACACCTTCGACATCAGCGCCTTCGCCACGTTCGATGCGGGTCAGCGGCAGGTCACGGTGAAGGCCTCGAAGTCGACCAAGGAGCTGGAGCTGCGCTTCAAGCCGGCCAACATGACGATCGCGGGCACGTTCAGCTCGGCGATCTTCAACCCCGTGAAGGTGGTCGTGTGCTACGACACCGGCGGTAGCGTCGCGAGCTTCGAAGAGTGCGAAGGCTTCACCCACCGGTCGGTCGCGTACGACGTCGTCGTCACGAAGAATGAGGGTCAGGGCGGGCGCTTCGAGGCGACATTCTCGGCGACCGTCGAAGACAAGAACACCGACACGATCGTGCTCAGCGCCGGGCAGATCAACGTGAAATATCGCTAGTCCCCGGGCCTGAGAGCAGCGAGCGGGACGCGTCCCGCGAAGGCAAGAACCAATGGCCCGTGTGCTCCTCATCAATCGTCGGCCCGAGCAGCGCCGGGTGGCGCTCATCGAAAACGGCGTCACGACCGAGCTCTTCTTCGAGCACCTGAAGGATCAGGGCCTCGTCGGCAACGTCTACAAGGGCCGCGTCGTGCGCGTGCTGCCGGGCATGCAGGCGGCCTTCGTCGAGGTCGGGCTGCAGCGCACGGGCTTCCTGTTCGTCGGCGACGTCGCGCGCCCGGACAACGAGGACGACGACGATGACGAGGGCGAAGGGCGGCAGGGGCGCGCCGACAAGTATCCGCCGATCGACACGCTGGTCGCGAACGGGCAGCCGCTGCTCGTGCAGGTCACCAAGATGCCGATGGGCAACAAGGGTGCGCGCTTATCCACGCACATCTCGTTGCCCGGGCGCCACCTCGTCTACATGCCCACCGTCGAGCACGTCGGGGTCTCGCGGCGCATCCAGGATGTGGATGAGCGCGCGCGCCTGAAGGCGATGGCGATGAAGGCCAAGCCGGCGGTCGGTGGGCTCATCGTGCGCACCGCCAGCGAGGGGCTCGACGAGAAGGAGATCGCTGAAGATGTTCGGTTTTTGACCGAGCTGTGGGCCGACATCCAGAAGCGCGGGCTCGATGCGCGGCCGCCGACGATCATCCACGAGGACTTCGATCTCACACTGCGCTCGGTGCGCGACCTGCTGACCGACGAAGAAGACCGCGTGGTCGTCGACAGCGACCAGGAGCTCGAGCGCATCGTCGACTTCGTGCGCCGCTTCATGCCGGACTTCGAGGGCAACATTCAACGCTGGGACTCGCCCGAGCCGATGTTCGAGCGCTACGGCGTCGAATGGGAAATCACGCGCGCCTCGCGCCGCAAGGTGTGGCTCAAGTCGGGCGGCTACATCCTCATCGACCGCACCGAGGCTCTGACCGCGGTCGACGTGAACACCGGGCGCTACGTCGGCAAGACCAACTTCGAGGACACGATCGTCGCGATCAACCTGGAGGCCGTCAAGGAGATCGCCTACCAGCTGCGCCTGCGCGACATCGGCGGCATCATCGTGCTCGACTTCATCGACATGCACTCGGTCGCCAACCAGGAGAAGGTCGTCGCCGCCCTCTGCGCCGAACTCCTCAAGGACCGCGCGCAGACGCGGGTCTTGCCGGTGTCGCCGATCGGCCTCGTCGAGATGACGAGGAAGCGCGTGCGCAACTCGATTGTGCACGCGCTCACCGAGCCCTGCTTCTACTGCGAAGGCAAAGGCTACCTGCGCTCGATCGGCGTCATCTGCGACTCGATCCTGTTTGCGCTCCACCAGCAGCTGCGCAGCGAGCGCGGCAAGGCCGTCGAGGTGCGCGCCCATCCCAAGGTCACCGAGGCGCTCGTGCACGACTGGGAGCTCGAGCTCGAGCGGGTCGAGTTCCTCTACGACTCGCAGCTCGAGCTGACGGTCGCGGCCGACATGCACCTCGAGTGGTTCGAGATCCGGGTCGGCGACAAGGGCGCGCCACCGACCTCGCGCCGCGCAGTCGACCTTCCGCCCGACGCACGCGGTGGCGAACCAGAGGGGTAATTCGTTCGCGGGACGCGCAGACCGGCGAACCCGAAGGGTAATTCGCCGTATCGCCTTTGGCTGCCGTTGCCGAATTCGCGAAGTGGGGCGCGCGCGGCCTAGGAGCCGCGACGACGCCGACCTTGTCGGTCGGCTAGGAGCGAGCGACGACGGCCCCGCGCGTCCCGCGAGCGAATTACTTCAGGGCCTTGCCGATGGCCTCGAGGATCGCTTTCGGGTCGCGGCGCCAGGCGCCGGGTGTGACGCGGATGAGCTTCCAGCCGACGCGCTGCCAGAAGAGCGGCACGTATAGCTCGCGCATCAGCGGGTCCTTGCGCCCGAGGTAGCCGCTCGTGTCGAGGCCGACCCGGAAGGTGTCGTCGTCAGCCGCGCGCACCGCGAGGTCGAGGCTCAGGCGGCCGAGGCCGAGGTCTTTCTGCACGACGTGGCCTTCGGCTTCGAGCGCCTTGGCGAGCGCGTCGCGCAGCTTCGAGCCGGTGCGCGGGACGCCGGTCGTGCGGGTTGAGGACTTGCCCTGGCCGAGCGTCGCCGCCTCGTCGAGGAGGTTCTCCGCGGTGCTCGTCTCGCCGCGCGCGACGGCGCGCACGAAGGCGAGGAACGCGCGCAGGAGCTTCGGGCCGGGGTGGGTCGTGCCATCGACCGCGAGGTCTTCCGGCACGCACGAGGCGACCACCCAGAGGCCGAGGCGGGCGCGCGTGATCGCCACGTTGAGGCGCTTCTCGCCGCCCTGCAGGCCGACGGGGCCGAAGCGGGCCTGCACCTTGGCGCTCTTTTCGGTCGGGCCGTAGCCGAGCGACAAGATCATGATGTCGCGCTCGTCCCCTTGGACGTTCTCGAGGTTGCGCACGAATATCTGGTCGATGACGGCGCGATCGTAGTCGCGCTGCAGGGTCGCGCGGAACGCTTCGTCGCTGGCGGCTCGCGCCTCGATGCGCTGCGCGATGAGGTCGGCCTGGGGCCGGTTCATCGCGACGATGCCGAGCGTCGGCGGCTGGCCGTTGGCCATCGACTCGGCGAGGATCTGGCCGACCAGATCGACCACCCGCTCGGCCTCGACCGCGTTGGTCTGGTCCTTCCAGCGTCCGTCGACCGCTTGCCAATGTAAGCCTTCACTTACAAGTCGGGTGCGGCGCTCGGCGTTGGGCGCGGTCGCGAGGCGGCGACCGTAGAAGGCCGCATTCGAGAAGGCGATGAGTTCCTCGTGGCGGCAGCGATAGTGCCATGACAGGGTCGTCGTGCGCAGCGCCACGCGGGCGAGGCCGAGGATCGACTGGGCCGCGAGGAGCGCGCTCTCCTCGGCATCGATCTCGTCGTCGTCGCCCCCCGACTGGAAGAAGTGGGACGGCGGCATCTGCTGATCGTCGCCCGCGATCACCGCGCGTGTGCCGCGCACCAACGCAGGCACCGCCGACTCGACCGGGCACTGGCTCGCCTCGTCGAAGATCACCAGGTCGAAGAGGCCGGGCGTCAGCGGGAACAACGACGCGACCGACTCGGGCGAGCAGAACCAGATCGGGCGCAGCAGTTCGAGCGGACCAGCATGCGTCGCGCCCGTCGCGCTGGTCGTCGCGCGCGAGCCGTGTCGCTCCTGCAGTTGGCGCAGCGTCGCGCGGTTGCGCTTCTTGGTCACGTCGGCGAGCAGTTTCTGCAGCTCCTTGCGCTGGTTCGGATCGCCGCCGGCGGCCGCCAGCCGTGCGCGCCAACGCGCCTGCGCGCCGCGGGCTGCGACCGAACGCGCTTCATCCAGCGCGGCCGCGACGCCGGCTGTCAGCTTCGGCTCCAGGAGGGCCTTCTCGAGCGCCTTCGGATCGCGGCCCGCCAGCTTCAGCGTGCGCCAGCCGGCTTGCAGCGCCAGCCGCAGCGAATCGCTTGCGCACTCGGTCGGGCCGGCATACCGCCGCGCAAACGTGCGCACGTAGCCCGGCAGCGGTGCCAGCTCGCGGTCGAGCTCCGCGCACAGAGCCGCATCGGGCAGCGCCGCGATCAGCGCATCGATATGCGCCGCCGCCTCTGGTGGGTTCGCCAGCGCGAGCTGGCGCAGCGCCATGGTCCACTCGGGGGTGAAGTCGCCGAGCGCGAGCAGCGCGCGGTCGAGGCCTGCCAGCGCGACCACGCGCGGCAGCTCACGCGCGACCGCCAGGGTCAGCGGGCTCGGGCTCTGGTACGGCGCGAGCGCCTTGTTGTCCGACCATACGGCACCGTATGTCGACAGCGCGACGTGCAGCTCGGCCGCGCTGTCGTCGACCCGGATGCCGGTCTCGAGGAGTGCTATCGGTCGGTCGAGCGAAGCCGGATCGCCGAGCTTCGCGAGGTGGAAGATCGGATGTTCGGGCAGCTCGACGAGCAAGCCCTGCCAACGACGCGCGTCGCGATGGAGCTGTGCCAGGTCGAGCGCGGGCGAGGGCCCGAGCCGCACCGGCTCACGCACCTGCGCCAGGATCTTCTTCGGCAGGCCCCTCAAGAGCCAGAACGACGGCAGGAAGATCCGCCACCACTTGCGCTCCAGCGCGGCGAGGCGATCGAGCTTGCCGATGCGCGCGTCGATCTCGTGCGGGCTCAGCGCGACCAGCTCGGGCGGGACTGGCGGCAGCGTCGCGCGCTCGGTTCGCAGCAGCATCGCCAGCGCCTCGGGATTGCCAGCAGCGGCAGCCGAACGCGATACGTCGGGATTGCGCTTCACGGGCAGCGAGCGCCACGCGCAGAAGAGGCCATGGGCGCGACGCAGATCCTCGTCGTTGGCAAGCTTTGCAAGCGACTCGGCCGCGGCGATCGTCTCGCGCTGCGCGTCGAGGACCATCGCATCGAGGCCGCCCGGCTCGGGAGCGGCGTTGTGCGCCCACTGCGCGAGGCTCGCGGCGAGCGTGCCGAAGCGCTGACCCAGGTCCGCGATCTCCTTGGGACCATAGGTCGCCCAATCGGTGCGCTCGGCGAACACGTGCGGCGGCGCGAGTGGGGCAGCCTGGGCCGCCACTGACTCGAGCTCACGCACCGCGCTGGGCACCTCGTCGAGGCCGATGTCGTCGAGCGCCGCGCTCAGGTCGGGCAGCTCTTGCGTGCTGGCATCGTGTCCAAAAAGCGCCTCGTCGAGCGCCACCAGCGGCGGTCTATGGGGTTGTTCGTCCTCGTCGGTGAGGGCCTCCCAGGCGCTCTGCGAGCCGGCGAGCCGGGCCGTGAGATCCTTGCCCGCGCGCGTCGCGAGCTTGTCGACATCGGCGATGATCTTCTTCGGATCGACCTCGCCATCGGCCGTCTCGTCGAGCAACACCGTCAGCGTGTCGCTGATCGCTTGATAGAGCGCGTTGCGGTCACGCTCGACATCGTGCACGACCGCGACCGGCTCGCGCAGGCCCATGCGTTCGAGCCGCTCCGCCACGACGTCGAGCGCCGCGCGCTTCTGACACACGAGCAGCACGCGCTGGCCTTCGGCGATCTGCGACGCGAGCAGGTTCGTGATGAGCTGCGACTTGCCCGTGCCCGGCGGGCCCTGCACGACCAGGCCGCGTGTGTCGGGCGTCAGCGGCGCCTCGAGGAAGCGGAAGACATCGTCCTGGCTCTTGTCCGACGGCACCACCTGCCACCGGCGCAAGCGCCCGAGCAGGTGCCCCTGGTGCCCATCGTCCGCCTCCAATGGCGCCAGCGCGAGCTCACTGCCGCCCTGCTCGTCTTCGTCGTCGACCGCCAGGATCGGGGCCGCGAGGCCAACCGATGCATCGTCGAGCGTGCCCTCGAGGAGCTGCTCGTAGTCGAGCACGAGGGTGCTGCCCGATGCCGGGAAGCGCCCGAGCACCAGGTTGAACACCAACTGGAACTGGCCCGCTGGCATCGCCGCGCGTGCCTCGTCAGCGCGCGCCTCGAGCGGGCTCGGCGCGCTCGGCAGGGTCGCCGGCGCATCGATCGCGAGGCCCGCGCCGACCAGCGTGTCGCGAAAGGTCTGCCAGGTCGCGTCATCGATCTTGAACAGGCCGTCTTCGTCCTTGGCGAGGAAGTCCTCGTGCGCGAGGCGCACGCCCGCGAGCCGCCGCAACGTCTCGCACAGGGTCGTGTTGAGCCACGGTGCGCCAGTCGGCCGCAGGGTCCACTTGAGCTTGCCGCTGCGGGTCTGGCCGATCTCCGCCGGGAACAAGAACAGCGGCGCGCGCAGCCACGTGCCATCCGCAGTGCGACCTTCGAAGAACGGGAAGCCGACCGCCAGCTCGTCCGCGCCGGTCTCCATGAAGACGTCGCGGCTCGCCCGCCAGAGGGTCGCGACATCTTCCGACAGGCCGGCCTCGGTCGAGGCTCTCGGGGCGGCAACGGCAGGCGCAGGCGATACAGCGGCAACGGCAGCCGCAGGTGATATGGCTCTCGGGGCGGCCTTGCTCGCGCCCGCGAGCACATCGGCCAGCACGGTCGAGGCGTCGACGGCGGCGGCATCGATCGCGCTGCCGAGGTGCTTGAGCAGCCAGGCCTGCGACTTGCCCGGCAGGCGCGTCAGGTCGAGCGCACCCGACTTCGAGGTGCGCACGAGCCGTAGCGTGCGGCTGCGCAGCGAGACCGCGAGGAAGCGATCGCGCAGCGCTTCGAGGCGCGACCGCCGCTGCTCTTGCGAGCGAGAGGGCGGCGCGACTGCCGACTGCGGCTCCGGTGAGAGAGGCCGCGCGTCATCCGACATCAGGGCTGGATGTCGGCCGAGACGAGGTAGTCCATCTGGCCGAACTCGGCGCGCAGGTACTTGTTGCCTTCGGCCTGGAGACGCCCCTGGTCGGGACCGCGGCCGCGCGGCGCGCCTTCGCCGTAACCGTTGTAGAGCTTGTTGACGATGTCCATGCCCTCGACCACTTCGCCAAAGGGCGAGAAGCCCATGCCGTCGAGGCGGGCGTTGTTGCCGAAGTTGATGAAGAGCTGAACGGTGCGGGTGTCGGGGCCGCGCGTCGCGAACGTGATGCGACCCGGGGTGTTCGACTGCTTGCCCGCGTCGTCCTTGATCGAGGCGTTCTTCCAGACATCATTGAGCTTCGGATCACCGTGGATGCCGAACTGCGCCATGAAGCCTTCAACCACTCGGAAGAACGCGATATCCTTGTAGTATCCGTTCTTGACCAGGTTGAAGAAGCGGTCCGCGCCGTTCGGGGCCCACTCGCGCGTGACCTGCACGACGAAGTCGCCCTTGGTCGTGTTGAACTTGACCTTGTACGACGCGGGGGCGGTCTCGGTGAGCTTGCTGGGATCCATGAGGGCCTCGTTGATGGGCTGGGGTGCGGGCGCCGGGGTCGGCGCGGCTGCGGGCTCGGGGGTCGCGACCGGCGTGGGCATCGGCTCGGCGGGCTTCTCGACCGGCTTCTCCGCGGGCTTTTCGGCGACCGCGGTCGGCTTTTCAGCCGGCTTCTCGCCCGGCTTTGCTTCGACGGCAGTGGGGCTCGACGCGGGGACGGGCGTCGGCTCAGCGGGCTTCTTGCTGCCGCAAGCGGCGAGGGTGGTGGTAACGAGGGCGAGGATGAACAAGCGCATGGCGAACCTCCTGAGGGCGCGGAGGATGTATCCGCCGTAAGGCACCGTCAAGCCTCATCGATACTCAGGCAAGGCACAGGTTTCGCGCGCCCTCGGAAGCGATCGTCAGCCGCCGTGGCCGACGTCGAGCGTGCCGAGGCTGGTCGTCTGGCCCTCGGTGATCTCGAACGATCGCTTCACGCGCTTGCCGTCATCGGTCTCGAGCACCAGCGTGTGCTTGCCGACGGGCAGCTCCGCCGCGACGACGTTGCTGCCCACGGGGAACGCCTTGCCGTCGATGATGACGCGCGTGCCCTCGGCCGGGAAGAACTTGAACTGCACGCGACCACGCGGCACCGGCTTGAGCGTGATCGTCAGCGCGTCGTCCTCGCTGGCCTTCGCCTCGAACACGCGCGGCTCGTGGTCGGGCGCGGTGATGCGCAGGCTCAACGTGGTGCCGCGCGGCACGACGATTGTGCGTGGTGCACGCCCGCTGCCGTAGCCCGCCGCCGCGACCGTCGCACCCGCGGGATGTACCCGCACCGTGATCGAGACCTCGGCCGCGAAGACCGACTCGTCGAGCGCCGCGAGCGCCGCGCCGGCCTGCTGTCCGACCATGGTCGCGCTCGCGAGGGGCGCCGCCACCGTCTCGGCCGCGGCCACCGCGTCGGGCCCGGTGTCCTTCGCGACCGCCACGTCCAGTGCCGTCGTCGTCAGGACGTCGTTGCTCGCGACCGATAGCGCGTCCGCACGCTCCGCCGCCGGCGTCGGCTTGTCTTCGCCATCCGAGCGCAGCACCAGGAACAACACAAGCGCTATCAACGCGAGGTTGAGCGCGATGAGGTACATCGGAAAGCGCGCGCGCGGCAGCACCTCGGCCGCCGGAGTCGCGGTCGCGGCTGGATTGGTCGTCGGAACCGGGCCCATTGTTGCAACTGCCGCGGGCGGCGGGGTTGTGCCAACGGGCTGGGCGATGATCGTCTGCGGATGCGCATCCTGGGCGAGCGTCAGCCCACTCGGCGTGCTCTGCACCGGACCACTGCCGGGGTCACTGCCAAGCCCCATCCGCAACAGGTCATCCACCGACATGCCCTGCACCGAACGCTCGCGCAGGCCTCGCGGCAAGCTCGCACGAACCTGCTCGAGCCAGGCAGCCAGCTCGCGCGAGGTCGCCAGCTTGCCACTGCGCACCATGTGCGCGCGCAGCGCTTGAGCAGCTTCATCGGCGCTCGCGAAGCGCCCCTCCGGGTTCTTCGCGACGAGCCGCTCGACGATCGTCGCCAGATCCTCGGGCACGCCCGGCGCCTTGTCGCGCAGCGCGCCCGGGTCGTGATAGCGGATCCGATCGAGCGTCAGCAGGTCCGACGATCCATCAAAAGGCCGCTCACCCGTCAGGAGCTCCCACGCGATGACACCGACCGAGAACAGGTCCGAGCGCGGATCGAGCTCTACCCCGGCCGCCTGTTGCGGCGACATATAGCTGTACTTTCCGCGAATTGCGCCAGTGGTCGAGGCCTGCAGCCGCTCGGTCGCGCGCGCTATCCCGAAGTCGAGCAGCTTCACCTCGCCGGTTGCCGCGATCATTACGTTCGACGGCGACACGTCGCGATGGATGATCCCGAGCGGCCGTCCCTCGGCGTCCTTCGCGCGGTGCGCGTAGTCGAGCGCGTCGAGCAACGATGCCAACAGATGCGCCACCAGCGGCACCGGCATGCGCAGGCCGGCCGCGTTCGCGATGCGCATCAGCTCGCCGAGGTCCTTGCCGTCGACGTGCTCCATCGCGATGAAGAAGACGCCGTCGTGCTGACCCATGTCGAGCACCTGCGCGATGCCTGCGTGGTGCAGCCGGACGACCAGCTTGCCCTCCTCGATGAAGCGCTGGACGAAGCCGTCATCCTTCGCGAGGTGCGGCAAGATGCGCTTGATCACGACCTCTTTTGCGAAGCCGCCGGCCCCGACCGAGCGCGCGAGGAACACCTCGCCCATGCCGCCCGAGCCGATCCGCGACAGGAGCTCGTAGCGCCCGACAAAGGGTCCTGCGCCGAGGCTGTCGCCTTCGCGAGCAGGTCCATTGCGGACACTGGTCACGCGGCCTCGTGGGCGTGGGCTGGTTGGGAGACGAGAGGGTTCATCGCGACGGCGAGGGGCTCAGGGGAGGCGGCGGGTTTCGCTCGAGGTCGGCCAACAAGCGCGCAATCCAACGCCGCACCTGCCGGCCCGGAAGCCACATCCACGCATAGTCTGCACTGGTGAAGCGCTCGGCAATGTGATCTTCCAGTCCGCGCGCCGCGGCCTCTCCGTAGAGCTGCCAGGTCGCGGTGATCGTCTCGCGATAGGCCTCCCACTCGAGCCAGGTGCGCCCGCCGGCCAGGCCCATCGGCAGCGGCAGCAGCAGATAGACCAGCGTCATGCCCGGCCAGGTCCAGCGCTTGAACTGGCGCACGTGCACGGCTTCGTGACGCAGGATGAGATAGCGATCACCGGGCGGGTGCGAGTCCCAGTTGGTCGGCGTGTAGATGCGCTTGCCGAGCGTCGTGACGAACTCGGTCATGAAGCGCGCTTGGCCGCCGAACGTGATGACTCGCAAGGCGCCGTCGATGAGCTTACTGAAGCGGCTCTCGGCCTTGGACAGCACGATGATGCCCTCGCTCGCGAGGCTCTCGCACAGCTCGCGATAGAGTCGTTCGATCGCGTCCCGCTCGAGGACCACGGTCAGTTCCTCCGGAGGACGTCCGCCAGGCCGTAGCGCCCCGGCACGCGCGGCGAGGCGGTGAGCCAGGCGGCCGAGCGCAGCGCGCCACGCGCGAAGATGTCGCGGTCGAGCGCCTTGTGCTCGAAGCTCAATATCTCGCCTTCGCCAAAGAAGCTGACGGTGTGGTCGCCGATGACAGTGCCGCCGCGCAGCGCATGAATGCCGAGCTCGCCACGCGGGCGTGGGCCGACCATGCCTTCACGACCCTGCCGCACGATCTGCGCGAGGCCGTTTCCGCGCGCCGCCGCGACCCGCTGCGCCAAGGCCAGGGCCGTACCCGAAGGCGCGTCGACCTTCTTCCGGTGGTGCGCCTCGACCAGCTCGACATCCCAGTTCTCGTCGAGGAGACGTGCCGCTTCGCCGACGAGTTCCATCAAGACGTGCACGCCGAGCGAGAAGTTGGGCGCCCACACCAGCGGCACCTCGTTTGCGGTCTGCGCGAGCGCCGCTTCGTGCTGGGCCCCGAGCCCCGTCGTGCCGAGCACCGCCGGCACCTTGTTGGCGCGACACCAGGCGAGCGTCGTAAGCGATTGCTCGGCGACCGAGAAGTCGATGACACACGTCGCCCGCTCGGCCACGGCGGCCTCGAGGTCGGGTCCATCAGCGTCGATCTCGGCCGCGATCTCGAGATCGTATTCGTTCGCGAGGGCGCAGAGGCGTCGACCCATGCGGCCGCGCGCGCCGACGATGACCAGGCCTGGGACGTCCGAGGGTGCGCTCACAGGAGGCTCGCATGGTGCAGAGCGTCGCGCAGCGCGGCTTCCATCTTGGCGTCGAGCGCGTCGGTCGTGAGCGGCAGCCGCACGCCGTCGCGCGCGTGCCCGAGCATCGCCGCCGCGCGCTTGATGCCGATAGGATTGGTCGTCAGGAACAGCGCATCGAAGAGCGGCTTGAGCTGATAGTGCAGCGCGCGCGCCGCGACAAAGCTGTCACGCGCCGTGAGTTCGACCAGCTTCACGACGAGCTGCGGCGCCACGTTGGCCGTCACCGAGATGAGACCATGCGCGCCGAGCGCCATCATCGGCAACGTCAGCGCATCGTCGCCCGACAGCACCGCGAAGCCCTCTGGCGCGTTCTGCACCAGCGCCTCGACCTGGGCGAGGTTGCCGGCTGCCTCCTTCACGCCGAGGAAGCGCGGGTCTTTGCCGAGTTCGCAGGTGGTCGCCGCGGTCATGTTGCAGCCGGTGCGCGACGGCACGTTGTAAAGCACGATCGGCAGCCCGCCCTCATCCGCGACCGCCCGGAAGTGCGCGAGCAACGAACTCTGCGGTGGGCGGTTGTAGGCCGGCGTCACAACCAGCGCCGCGTCAGCGCCGAGCCTGCGCGCGAGCTGGGTCGTCTCGATGGTGACGCGCGTCGAGCTGGAGCCGCTGCCGACGATCACCGGCACGCTGTCTTTTGCGAGCTCGACCGCACGCTTCACGAGTCGCTCGTACTCGGTGACCGTCAAGGTCGGAGTCTCACCGGTCGAGCCGCACGGCACCAGACCCGAGCCGGCTGCGATGAGCCGCTCGCAGAGCGCCGAGTAGGCATCGAGGTCGATGTCGCCGTTCGCGAGGAACGGCGTGTAGAGCGCTGTCAGCGTGCCTTGGATGCGCATGTTCACCTGCCGCGCAGTTGGTTCACAGCCCGATCGACCGCGATCTTCACGGTGATGTCCTGCTCGTTGTCGAGCCAGAGCTCGAGCGTCGGCAACGCCCGCTGGCTGCCCGAATCGCCGAGTGCCTGGGCCACCGCCTGGCGCACGGCCGGCTGCTCGTCATTCTTGAAAGTCATGAGCTCGTCGATCGCGCGCTCACCGAAGCCACGTCCGAGCGAGCGGATCGCCTGGCGCCGCATCTGCAACCCGTCGAAATTGCCGATGAGATTGCGCTCGTTCAGGAGGCTCGTCAGGAACGCGTAGCTGTCCTCGCTCGGATACAGGCCGAGCCCTGCCAACGCGCGCACCCGCACCTTGGCCGCATCCCGCGGCGTATTGGCGATGTCGATGAGCAGCTCGACCGTGTCCGGTCCGAACTGATCGAGGTCAGTCCGCTTGAGCTCGACCTGGTACGACGCGAGCAACCACACCAGCGACGCGCGACGCGCAGGCCGGGGGCGGTTGGACGCTTGCGCGCTGCCGACGAAGGCGAAGGTCAGCACCAGCACGAGTGACTTCGCCAAGCAGGCGAGGCGAGGCGAGAGCGATCGGAAATCGAGCGGGGAGGTCATCGGCCACATCCTGATAGAAGGCGAACGAGACAAAGCACCTCGCCGTCCACGCGGATTCCCGTCTAGCAGATCGGCCGCGCCTTCGCGAGAATGGTTGCGGTCACTTGCGTGGCCGGGTTCCTCCAGCCGCTGCCTACTTGCTCTTCTTGCGGGCCTTGGCGGCCTTCTTGTTGCCCTCGCGCCGCTTCTTCTTCGCGTCGACGCGCGCCTGCATCTCGGCCGCCGACGGGCCCTTGGGCTTGCGCGGAGCGCCGAAGCCGTCGTCACCACCGCCACTGACGAGGTCGGACAGGCCACCCTCGAGGTCGCCGAGCATGTCCATGCCGCCAGCGCCACCGCGCAGCTGCTTGAGCATATTGAGTTGCTTGAAGCCCGGCAGATTCGCAAGCAATCCTGGCTGCTTGCCGACCTTCTTCATCATGTTCCGCATCGAGTAGAAGCGGTTGACGATGTTGCGCACGTCGATGAGCGTCGTGCCCGAGCCTTGCGAGATGCGGCGTAGGCGACTCGCGTTCGAGAGGAGCTCGGGGTGGAGCTTCTCCTTCTTGGTCATCGAGCAGATGACCGCCTCGACCTTGTCGAGCTGCTTGTCGTCGAGGTCGGCCCCCGGCATGCTGTCCTTGAAGAACGGCATCTTCTCGAGGATGTCCTTGAGCGATCCCATCTTCTTGATGGTCCGAATCTGCTCCAAGAACGTGAGCATGTTGAAGTTGCCCGAGAGGATCTTGCGCGCGTCCTCCTCGGCCTTCTGCTCGTCGACGACCTCCTCGAAGTCCTTGACCAGGCCGACGACGTCGCCGAAGCCGAGGATACGGCCGGCCAGGCCTTCGGGCCGGAACTCCTCGAGCTTGTCGAGCGACTCACCGATGCCGAGGAATTTGATCGGCTTGCCGGTGACGGCCTTCACGGAGAGCGCCGCGCCACCGCGGGCGTCACCGTCGAGCTTGGTCATGACCACGCCCGACAGGTTCAGGCGGTCGTCAAACGTCTTCGCGGTGCGCACGGCGTCCTGGCCGGTCATCGCGTCGAGCACGAGGAAGATGTTGTCGGGCTTGGTGCGCGCCTTGACCTGATCGAGCTCCTGCATGAGGGCGTCGTCGATCGTGAGGCGACCCGCGGTGTCGAAGATGACGACGTCGTGCTTGCCGGCCTTGGCCTCTTTCAGCGCGGCTTCGCACAGGTCGGGCGGCGACATGCCGGGCACCGAGAAGACCGGGATGTCGAGCTGGCGCCCGAGCACCTGGAGCTGGTCGATGGCGGCCGGGCGGTAGATGTCGGCTGCGACCAGGAGCGGTTTGTGCCCTTCTTTCTGGAGCTTACGCGCGATCTTGCCGGTCGTGGTCGTCTTGCCGGCGCCCTGCAGACCGACCATCATGATGCTCGAGATGGCCGAGCCCTTCTTGAAGGCGATGCTGGTATCGACCGGGCCCATCAGCTCGACGAGCTCGTCGTGGCAGATGTTGATGAAGTGGTCCGCGGGCGAGACGCCGACCTTCTTGCCGTCCTTCTTGGCGCGCAGGTGCACCAGCTCGCCGGCCGCTTTCTCCTGCACTTTCGCGAGGAACTGCTTGACTACGCCGAACTCGACGTCGGCCTCGAGCAGCGACAGCCGGACCTCGCGCAACGCGTCCTTGATGTTGGACTCGTCGAGGGTCGTCTTGCCGGTCAGCTTCGCCTTGGCGGACTTGAAGCCGTTGTAGAGCGTATCGAACATCGTGCCGTCCGGGCGCGGCCGCGATTCCGAAGGGGGGCCGAGCGAACGAGCCGTCTAACCACCACACCCGCGATTGTCAACGGCGACCGCCCGCGCGGCCCACCGTAGCCTTGGCGCGAGTCCCCGGTCAGCGGCGATAGACGACGAACATCGTGCGCGCGACGCTCTCGTCGCCTTCGCGTGCGACCACGGTGATTTCGTTGCGACCGGGCTCGAGGCCGATCGACGTCTCGAACGGGAGCGCCGCTTCCTGGCCACCTACCTCTTGCGGCAACGTCTCGGCCGAGCGGAAGAAGAGCTTGTCGCGCCCGCGGAAGACATAGACCATGCGTCGCTTGCTGCCGGTCGCGGCGAAGCGCGCGATGCCCTTGAGCGCCAGGTCCGTGCCTTCAATGAAGGCCGGCGTGTTGGCGACTTCGAGCACGGGCGGTCGATGCTGTGCCAAGGCGCGCACCGTGTCGCGCGTGACGCCGCCGTCATCGGCCAGGCGCACGCGTTCAGCCGGTAGATAGCCGCGGCGCTTTTCCGGACTGGAGCCGTCCTGCCAGGCCACTTCGAGCCACTCGCCGACCTTTCCCGTCACCTCGAGCACCGCCCCGGGGTTGGCCTCGGCGACCTCGGGCGCGTCCCGGCTGGCGCCGCCATGCACGCGCGTGGCGACATTGGGCAGCATCGCGAAGCCCTTGAACGGCACGCGCGGCGGCAGCGCGTCCGGGAAGATCGCCAGCTCGACCGCGACCGGTCCGGGCGCGAAGAACGAGCCGGCGGTGTCCGCGACCTCGAGCCCGAGCTCGACCAGGCGCGCCTTGAGTCCTTCCTGCACTTCGAGGTCGAACACCGCGAGCTTCGTCTCACCGGGCGCCATCGCGCCGAGCTCCTGGCGACCGAGGTGGATGAACACGTCAGGGCCCGACTCGTTGCGCAGCGTCGCGAGCACGGCGCGCGCCGGCCCGGCTCCGATGTTGGTCACGTGCACCAGCACCTTGACCCGCTCACGCCGCTGCAGGAGGCCATCGCCATTGCCGTTGGTCTTGATCAACGGGTCGCCCGGAGCGCTGATGCCGTCATCGATCTGCACGGCGTGCGCGAAGACCGGCGGTGGCACCGGCAACACCGACATCGCCGTGATCGCGGTCAGCGGCAGCACCTCGCCATCGGAGTAGAGGCGCGCCAGGATCTGATCGCCGGTGCGGCCGACGCTGGCGGGCAGGCTCATCGTGAAGCTGCGCTCGATCGTCTTGCCGGGTTCGAGGTAGCCGACCGCCAGCTCGCGCCCGGCCATCGCGTTAATCCCGCTCTCGAGCTCGCCATGCAGGCGCGCGATCGGGCGCTTGCTCAGGTTTTTCAGCGACAGGGTCACGGTGAACGGCCTGCCCGCAGTGACCTCGTTTGGCAGCGACAGCTTCGCCTCGAGCGACTTGCCCGGCAAGGGCTTCAGCCCCGCGCGCCAGTCGACCCCGGTCGGCGTGAGCGCCTCTTCCAGACGCGTGTCCTCGACCTTCTGGCGGGACGGCACGAAGCCCGCGAGCTGCGCCAGGGCTTGCTTGCGATCGACCGCCGGCGCCACCGCGAGCACGTCCTTCGCGAGCCGCACCGCCGCATCCGTGACCCGCGGCTCACCGCGCCGCTGCCGATGCATCGGGGTGCGCTGGTCTTCGAGGAGCCGCAGCACCAGCGACGGCTTCTCGCTGCGCGTCTTCTCGGATGAGAGGTGCGACGCCAGCGACGCCTCGCCCCCGGCCGTTTCGGGCGCCGGATGCAGGTCCATGCGGCCGTCGAACGCCTCGCCCGTCGGCACCTGCGGCACCCGCAGCGTCACCAGATCGATGTCCGGCACGATGCCGACCCCCTGGATCGAGACATCGCCTGGTGTCAGATATTGGGCCACGGTCAGCTTCAGCGCGGCCTCGTCGATGCGATAGACGACCTGCACCGAGCCCTTGCCAAAGCTCGTCTGCCCGATGATCAGCGCGCGGTCGTTGCGCTTGAGCGCGCCGGCGACGATCTCGGAGGCCGACGCTGAGCCACGATTGATCAGCACCACGAGCGGCAGGTTGGCCCGCGTCGCGGCCGCCATCGCGTGGCTCTCATCGCGCTCACGCCCGCCTTCGCGCACGGTCGTGACGATGGTGCCGCTCGACAAAAAAGCGTCCGAGACGGCGATCGCCTTGTCGAGTAATCCACCCGGGTCGTCGCGTAGGTCGAGCACCAGGCCCTTCAGGCCGCCGGGCTGCGTCTCGAGGCGCGCGAGCGCGGAGTCGAGGTCGGTGTCGGTCGTCTCCTGGAAGCCGCGGATGTGGACCCAGCCGATACCGTCGCCGAGCGAGGCCTCTTCGACCGAAGGAAGCTGGATCTCGCGACGCATCAACTTGAACGGCCGCGCCTCCTTCCAGGCCGCTTCCTTGGCGGTCCTGGGGCGCATGATCCAGAGCGTGACCTCGCTGCCGACCTCACCGCGCAAGAGGTTCACCGCCTCGTCGAGTTCCATGCTGATGGTCGATGCACCACCGATCTGAACGATGCGATCGTCGACCTCGAGACCCGCGTCCGAGGCGGGCGTGTCGCGCATCACCTGCTGGATCACGAGGTAGCCGTCGACCTCGCCGACCGTTATACCGAGGCCGCCGAAGCGACCCTTCTGGGACAGCTGGAGCTCGCGATAGACCCGCGGTGTCAACAGCACCGTGTGTGGATCGAGGGTACCGAGGAGACCATTTACGGCGGCATATTCGAGCGCCTCGAGGTCGACCTGCGGTGGCAGGTGACGTTCGAGAAACTCAAATACATCCGCCAGCTTCCAGTTGAGCTCGAACAGGTCGGTGACCTTGTCGAGGGCGAACTCGCGGGTTATCTCGCCGACCGTCACGCGCAACAGCTCGGGCTGTGCCGTCGCGGCCGCCACCTCGGAGATCGACGCACCGTTCTTGCCGAGCACCGCCACCCGCACCTCGGGCACCTCGGCCTGCACGCGCCACAGCGCAGCCGCCGCCATGCGCTTGGGGTCGACGCGCTCCGGCGAGACGTAGTGCGAGCGGATGTGCCCGACCACGCGCGCCAACATGCGCGCCTTCGCGAGGTCGTACGTTCCCGTACGATCAGTCTTGGCCCGCGCCGCGTCGAAGTGCCAGCCACGCTCGGACGGGAAGCCCCAGCTCAGGCACAGCGCCAGCGCCAAGGCGAAGCTCAAGAACGCGACCGCCTGCCGCCGCGGCATCCGACGCGACAGCCGGCTTTCAGGTCCAACGACACGATAGCCGGATGGCGCCTCGGCCAAGGCGTCCGAATGGAGAACCGGGCTCGGCTCGTCGGTCTCGTTCATGTCGGCGGGGTCTCGAGGCTGCACGCGGTTGGAACCCTATCACGGTGCGTGACCGGGCGAGAACTCTGCCTTCTGTCTCCTGTATTTCGCGCAAGACCTGCTGCGCCGTGGCGAGGTCCGGGCTATCGTCCCGGTCAATGGATCCGACCCAAACGAGCCTATCACCGAACCCTCCCGCCGATGCGGGCCAGGGTTACCAGAATGACCTCGAGTTCCTCGGGGCGATCCTCGACCTCATGCGCCTCAGGGCGCGACTGCGGATCGGGGAGCGCGAACGGCAGGGGCTCGCGGTGCGCGATCCGGTCCTGGCGCTTTCCGAGACCGTCATCGACGCTGAGGCCGTGCAGGCCGAGCTCGACGACAAAGCCGCGCGGCACGCAGAGCGGCTAGCGGATCAGCGCTACTTCATCCCGGCGCTGGTGTCGTTGCAGGCCCGCTTCGAGCTCGATGACTTCGAGCGCGACGTGCTGCTCCTGTGTCTCGCGCCGGCCATCGACGGCAGCTTCAACGGGCTCTTCGGGCGCGCGAAGGGCTCGGCCTATCGCTCGCCGCTCGATGTCGACGCGGCGCTGACGCTGCTGACCGACTCATTCGAAGAGCGAATGGCGCGGCGCGCCGCGTTCGGGCTGACGGGGCGACTCCTGGCTAACAGCCTCCTGTTGGTGGGGCGGGGCCTCACTGACGGTGACGACTTCCTCGCGCTCGAGCTGAAGCTGCCACCGCGGCTGGTGGCCTTGTTGCTCGGCCAGGGCGGCGAGGACGAGGCGCTGCACGCGTTCTCGCGTCTCATCGAGCCGAGCGAGACGTTCGACAAGGTGATCCTACCGCTCGAAGACAAGCGACGTCTGCTCGAGCTGGTCGCGCTGCACGACGCCTACCTGCGGGCGATGCGCGAGTGGGGCATCGATCGGGCGATCGCTTACGGGCGCGGGGTGACGCTCTTGTTCTCCGGTGCGCCGGGCACCGGCAAGACGCTGACCGCGCGCGCATTGGCCCAGCACCTCGGGCTGCGCCTGCTGCTGGTCGACTCGTCGCGGCTCGCGGGCCAGGGCGTCCAGTTCGAACAGAACCTCGAGAACCTGCTGCGCGAGGCGCGTCTGCAGCGCGCGATCCTGTTCTTCGACGAATGCGAGGGCCTCTTCGGTGCGCACCAGCGCTTTGGCGGACCGGTGCCGGCCTTGCTGCAAGCGCTCGAGCGCTTCGATGGGATCTGCATCCTGGCGACCAATCTGCCCAAGTCGCTCGACCACGCGCTCGACCGCCGGATCTTGTATCGCATCGCGTTCGAGACCCCATCGGCGAACCTGCGCGAGCAGATCTGGCGTGTGCACCTGCCGTCGACCGTGCCGCTCGCGGACGACGTCGACCTCGGCTATCTCGCGCGCCGCTTCGAGTTCGCGGGCGGCTACATCAAGAACACGGTGCTGCTCGCCGCCAACTCGGCCGCCAGCCGCGCGGTGTTGCAAGCGGCCCAGGCCGGCAGCGACAGCGTCGTGTCCGACCGCATGCCGGCCGACGCGTGCATCACCCAGCGCGACCTGATGGACGGCGCCTGGAGCCAGCTGCGCCATCGACTCGCCGAATACGCCGACCGCGACGTCGCCGACCTGAAGCTCGAAGACCTGATCCTGCCGGCCGACATCAAGAAGCAGATCATCGAATTGATCGAGGCAGTCTCCTCTCAGAGTATCGTCTTCCGCGACTGGGGCTTCGGTAAAAAGTTCAATAAAGGACGAGGATTATCGGCCCTGTTCGATGGCGAGCCGGGCACCGGCAAGACGCTGTCGGCCGAGGTGATCGCGGCCGAATTGGGCCTGTCGTTGATGCGCGTCAATGTCGCCAACGTCGTCTCGAAGTACATCGGCGAGACCGAGAAGAACCTGACCCGCGTGTTCGCCGAAGCTCGCGGATCGCAGTCGGTATTGCTCTTCGACGAGGCCGACTCGCTGTTCTCGAAGCGGGTCGAGGTGAAGCAGGCGAACGACCGCTTCGCGAACATGGAGGTCAACGTCCTGCTGCAGCTCATCGAGCGCTATGACGGCCTCGTGCTGCTGACGACCAACCTCAAAACCTCGCTCGACAACGCGCTCGAACGGCGCCTCTCGTTCAAGATCAACTTCCCGTTCCCCGACGCGCTGATGCGCGGCACCATCTGGCGCCAGCTCATCCCCGACACCGCGCCGCTGGCCGACGACGTAGAGTTCGACCTGCTCGGCGAGAGCTTCGAGCTGTCGGGCGGGTCGATCAAGAACGCGGTCCTGCGCGCCGCCTACCGCGCCGCGGCACAGCACCTGCCGCTCGGCATGGACCTCTTCGAAGAGGCCGCCAAGCGCGAGTGCCAGGCGGCCGGAAAGCTGTTCCGCACGGTACGCCGCACGGAACTCTGGTAGCCGCTTTACGGAAGTCTCCAATCGCAGGCGAAGCCGTTGCGAGCTGGCATCAACCAGGTGCTCAGGAGTACTTTGCCGGTGAGCCGCCTGCGAGGCCCTCGCCGGCGCCCTGTCGGACAGAGGCGCGTGCCTCCTCAAGCCGGAGGGGCCGCGCCGGGTGCAGGTTGCGCGGTGGCCTCCGCGCGCACGGTCCGGACCTTGCCGCGGATACGCTTGGCGAGATCCATCGTGCCGCCGTCGAAGTGCATCAGGTCGCCGTTGTCGCCGCCGAGATCGGCGCCGCCCCAACGCAGTCCGCCCGCGTCGCGAAGGGCGATGACCAGCTCCTTCTTGTAGTCCATGAAGCCGGCCGGTCCGCTATCGCCAGCGCCGCCTTTCATGTGTCTATCCAGCCACTGCTCGTCGTTGGCGATCATCGTCGACCAGCCGGCTGCGCCCTTCGACTTCGCCATGGGAGTGGCCTTGTCGGAGGCGAGGTGGGCCGCGAGCGCTGCCGGGTCGCTGGCGAAGCGACGGTACGACTTCAGGGCTTCGTTGGAGGCCTCGAGCTTGGCGAACAGCTCGTCGGTCGTGCCCTCTTTCGCGCTCTTCGCCATGTCGCCGGCGTTGCGCACCATCTTCTCGCCAAAGAGATCGCCCACGTGCTTCATCACGTCCGACATCTTCGCGGCACGCGCCCCATTGCCGAAGTGCCAGTTGTTCTGCGGTGGGTTCACGTCCAGCGCGAAGCCGAGGCCGTGGTACATCTGGTCGCTGTTCGGGCCCGAGGTGCGGAAGTGCGAGGTCTCGGTGACGCCCATCGCGGCCCCGATCTCGACGTCACTCTTGCCGGGCATCTTGCCCGCCAGATACTTCTGCGCGTTGGCGACGCGGCCGAGGAACTCGGGATGGCCGACCACCGGATGGCCGAGGAAGGTCAGCGTCTTGAAGGTCCCGACATAAGCGCTGTAGCTGGGTGCAATCTGCAGTCGGCGCAGCGCCTCGCCTTCGGGCGCCTGGCCGTTCGCACTGGCGGTTGCGCCCTGGAGATTCTGCGCTTCCGCTTTCTGCGGGATGGCTGCCAACGCCGGGAACTTCTCGACGAGGAACTGCCGCACGGGTCCTTTGAGCTGACCGAGGAACCTCGTCTGCCCGCTCTCGGACTGGAGCATGGCGAGCGCGCGCACGAGCTCTTTGCTCGAGATGCCCGTCGCCGGCACACCAAGCGCCCCTTGCAACGCCGCCATCCACTCGACCGACAGGCCCTGCGTGCGGTTGATGTCCCACGCATCGAGCACCTGACGTGGGGTCAGGATATCCTGCGCGGGGGCCGGCCCTTCCTGGGTCGCGGGAGCGCCCGCAGCGGGTGCGTTGGGTGCCGCCTCGGGGGCCTGCGTGGTCGCGCCACCGGGCGCATTGCCCCCGGCCTGGCGCTGGACCGGCGCTTCGTTCGATGGTGCGAGCGCGGCCTCGCCTTCCGCGAATGACATGCCGCGCAGGGCGCCGCGGTCGGCGCGCGAGCTGTCTTGGGATGGTGCGCCGGAGGAGGATCCGCCGCTCTTCGTGTCACGTTGAACGGTTTCAGTATGCATCACGGCACCTTCCGGGTCGGCTTCGGTGAGTTTTTCGGAGCCAGCTGCTTCTCGATCGCGGCGAGGAAAGGCTTCAAGGCGCGGTCCTTTTCGGGCTCTTCGAGGGCGCGCTTCTGCTCGAGCACGCCGACGATCACGACGCGGCCTTCGAGCTCGCGCAGCGCCACCCAGAAGCCGGGCTCGGCATATTCGGCCTGCACCGTGACGTAGCAGGCAGCGGCGCCCTTGAACGCGAAGCTGATGCCGTTGGCGGGCGCGCAGTAGACGGGTCGGATATCGGCATTGAAGCCGTTCATGAGGTGGTAGCTCATGTCCTCGAGCGCGCCGAGCGTGACGTCCTTGTTCTCGCTCTCCGGGCGATCCTTCGGCCAGGCCGTCGTCTGGGCTGCCAACCACGTGAACTTGCCCAGCTTGCCGGGGCTGTTGGCGTAGACGCCGACGGTGGTGTCGACCGGCCACCTGTCGAGCGTCGTGACGGGCAGATCTTTGCGCTTCGCGGTGCCCTTGAAGCGCTGTTGCGCCTTATCCGCGCCCCAATCCTCGGCAAAATAGCGAAATAGAAACGACTCGTAGTGGGTCCGGGCAGCCGCCTCATCGAACACCACTGAGGCGTCTCCGGGTGTCTTTTCAGGCGGTGCGGACACGAGCAAGCTCAGTGATAGAAGCAGTCCCAGCATTTGTTTGTTTCCCCCAACACTCCGTGTGGAAGAGCAACGTAACACTTGGCAGTGGAGCGATAAAGCCTCGGGCTGCAGAAAGGTCCGGTGGCCGCGTTGTCGGTCTCGTTGACACAAGTTCGAAGTCAGACATGTGCAACTTCCGGACGGTATCCTTCATACCTTCCAGCTCGAGAGCTGCACCACTGAGTTGTGGCCATAGATGGATCGCGCTTTTGTGCTCGGGTCGACGAATCGGTTAGGCTGCGCGCACCGCATTCAGATGCGGCCCGTCAAGGATGGCCCGCCGTGATCCGATACCTCGCTCCCGCTCTGTTCGTGGTCCTTGCCTCGTCCTGTTCCAGTGGCGACAAGGGCATGCAGGCCGAAGACACGTCGGTCGACACTGCGGGCGACGTGTTCTTCCCGCAGGACACGACCGTCGATAGCGAAGCCGACGCGACCACCGCGCCCGACAGCGACGTCGCGGTCGACACCGCGCCCGACTCCGCGCCCGACACCAACCCGGACTGCAACGGCTTCGGTTGCTCGTGTAGCGCCAATGCGGACTGCCTGGACGAGCTGTGCATCGAAGGCCAGGAGGGCTTCATCTGCACGAAGGTGTGCTCGCTCGAGTGCCCGGTCGGCTTCGACTGCCTCACCTCGACCGCCTTCGGGTCCGACCCGATAAGCGTCTGCGTGCCGCGCCACGTGCCGCTCTGCCGCCCGTGCCTCGACAACGGCGACTGCGCCAGCAGCGCGGTCAAGCAGGGCTACTGCCTGCCCGCTGCCAACCCCGACGATGGCAGCTTCTGCGGCACCGCCTGTGACGACGGCGTGCCATGCCCCGAGGGCTACGGCTGCGATGCGATCACCATTGAAGGTGGCGCGCAGATCCATCAGTGCCGTCCGACCTCGGGCATGTGCGAGTGCCGCCCGAACTGGGCGAGCGCCCCCTACGAGACGAGCTGCGCCATCAAGAACGACGTCGGCGGCTGCACCGGGCGTCGTTCGTGCGGACCCGACGGCTTGCTCGCATGCAGTGGTACGGCGGCCGCGACGGAGATCTGCAACCGCCAGGACGACGACTGCGACGGCGTGACCGACGACATCGTCGGCGTCGCTTGCGAGATAACCCGGGGCGCCGACGCCTGTCCCGGCACGACCGGCTGCGTCGACGGCAGCGAGGTGTGCCTCGGTCGGGCGCCGTCCAACGAGGCGTGCAACGACATCGACGACAACTGCGACGGCACGACCGACGAGGGCAGCTGCTTTGACGGGCTGACCTGCACCAACGACGTGTGTGTCGCCTCCGAGTGCAGCAATGCGCTCGTGCTCGGGCGTTGCCTCATAGACGGCGTCTGCTTCGAGGCCGGCGACACCAAGCCCGACGACCTCTGTTTGACGTGCCAGCCGAACGTGTCGACGAGCAGCTTCACGCTGGCCGAGGCGATCGGGTGTGACGACTTCAACGCGTGCACGCAGGACGACACGTGCCACAGCGGCACCTGCGCGGGCACGGTCTACGCGTGTGACGACGGCCTCGCCTGCACCCGCGACACCTGCGACGGACAAGGCGGCTGCACGGCCCCGCTGTCGCCCAACAACTGCCTCATCGAAAACGTGTGCTACGCGGATGGCAGCAAGAAGTCGGCGACCTCGTGCGAGGTCTGCGACTCGACGACCAGCACCAACGCCTGGTCGGGCGCGGACGGCGCGACCTGCGACGACAACGACCCGTGCACCAAGGACGACGCCTGTGCCGGCACCGCCTGCCGCGGCACGCAGAGCGAGTGCGACGACGGTGACCCGTGCACAGTCGATGTGTGCGACGGGCGCGGCGGCTGCACCAACACCGTGGCAGCCTCGCGCTGCAACATCGGCGGTGTGTGCTACGCGGCCGGCGCGACCAAGCCAGACGAGAGCTGCTTTGTGTGTGACCCCGACAAGAGCGGCACCAGCTGGTCGGCCTCCGCCCCCGGCGCGAGCTGCAGCGACGGCGATGCCTGCACCAAGAGCGATGCCTGCAGCAACGGCCTCTGCAAAGGCACCGCCTACAGCTGTGGCGACGCGCTCGCCTGCACCAGCGAGACCTGCGACGGCGCGGGCGGCTGCAGCGTCGTATTGGACGACGCGACCTGCGTCATCGACAACGCGTGCGTCGCGGCCGATGCGCGCAAGACCCCAGGTAGCTGCCTCGGCTGCCACCCGTTGGTGAGCACCAAGGCCTGGACCGCGGTCGATGGCGAGGGCTGCAACGACGGCCAGGCCTGCACCAAGTCCGACACCTGCACGGGTGAGGTGTGCGCCGGCACGAGCTACAGCTGCGACGACAGCAACACCTGCACCGTCGACGTGTGCGTCGGCGACGGCACCTGCACCAACGCCCAGGCGACGACCAGCTGTGTCATCGGCGGGGTGTGCTACGCGGCCGACAGCAAGAAGCCAGGCGATGGCTGCCTCGCATGTCGCCCCGAGGTGTCGACCGCGCAGTGGTCGCCAGTCGCCGCGGGCACGGGCTGCGACGACGCCCAGTCGTGCACGCGCGACGACGTCTGCACCGCGGGAATCTGCGCCGGCACGGGCTACGTCTGCAACGACACATTGGGTTGCACGACCGATGGCTGCGACGGCACGGGCGGCTGCAGCGTGACGGTCAACGCCGGCTCGTGCGTGGTCGATGGGGTCTGTCGTGTCGCGGGCGCGCTCGCGACGGCCGGCGGCTGCCTCGTGTGCGACCCGTCGAGCGCTAATGACGCCTGGTCGCCGCGTACCGGCCAGGCCTGCAACGACGGCGCGAGCTGCACCAAGGACGACGCCTGCGACGGCACAGTCTGCACCGGCACGAGCTACGCGTGCGACGACAACATCGCGTGCACCGCCGACAGCTGTGACGGCGACGGCACCTGCACCTACACGCTTGCCGCGAGCGCGTGCCTCATCGCTGGCGTGTGCTACCCCGATGGCGCCCAGAAGGCCGGCGAGCCGTGCTACGCATGCCGCCCCGACATCAGCGCCAACACCTGGAGCCCGGCTCTGGTCGGGACCGAGTGCGACGACGGCAAGCCCTGCACCAGCGAGGACGAGTGCTTCAACGGCCTGTGCGCGGGCACGGCTTATGTCTGCAACGACGGCCTCACGTGCACCAACGACAGCTGCGATGGCATCGGTGGCTGTACCGAGTCGATCGTCGCGAACAACTGCCTCATCGACAACCAGTGCGTCGCGGCCGGCACCGTGAAGACCGTCGGCGGCTGCCTCTGGTGCAACCCCGCGGTCGACCCGAACGGCTGGTCCGCCAATACTGGCGCCAGCTGCAACGACGGCGTGGTCTGCAGCTCGAACGACAAGTGCGTCGGCTCGACCTGTCAAGGCACGGGCTACACATGCAACGACGGCCTCACCTGTACCAACGATTCCTGTAACGGCGACGGCACCTGCACGTTCGCGCTGCAGGTCGGCTCGTGCGTTATCGGTAACGTCTGCCATGCCGATAACGCCCCGAATCCACTGGACGAATGCCTCGCGTGCCGGTCCAGCCTGGCGACCAACGATTGGCGACCGGTCACCAACAACACGCCCTGCGACGACGACGTGAGCTGTACGAAGAACGACAAGTGCACGAGCGGTATCTGCGGCGGCACGACCTACGCGTGCGATGACGGCAAGCTCTGCACGACTGACGCGTGCAACGGCGATGGCACCTGCCGCGCGCCGATCGACCTCGGCTCGTGCCTCATCGGCACGACCTGCTATGCCGATGGCGCGGTCGCCGGCAACAACGCGTGCCTCGTGTGCGACTCGGAGGTCTCGCAGAGCGCGTTCGTCCCCAACAGCGGCGCCCCGTGCAACGACGGTGCGGCCTGCACCAAGGGCGACCTCTGCACTGGCTCGACTTGCGGCGGCATCGCCTACAGCTGCGACGACAGCAACGCCTGCACGCTCGACAGCTGTAACGGCGCTGGTGGCTGCAGCAACGTACAGTCACCGACGAGCTGCACGATCCTCGGCGTCTGCTACGCGGCCAACTTCGCCAAGCCCGGCGAGCCCTGCTTCGCATGCCGCCCCGACATCAGCACCTCGACCTGGAGCGCGGTCGCGGCCGGCGCCTCGTGCAACGACGGCAACTCGTGCACCAAGTCCGACCAGTGCAACAACGGGAGCTGCGCGGGCACGACCTACACCTGCAACGACGGCCTGACCTGCACGACCGACAGCTGCGATGGCGCGGGCGGCTGCGGCGCGACTCCGACCGCGGGCAACTGCGCGATCGACGGCGCCTGCTACAGCAATGGCACGCGCCAGTCGGCTGCGAGCTGCCTCGTGTGCACGACGTCCCAGTCGCAGACCGCCTGGTCGCCCAACCCGGGTGCTGGCTGCAACGACAGCAACCTGTGCACCGGCAACGATACCTGCAGCGGCTCGACCTGCGGCGGGACCGGCTTCTCGTGCGACGACAGCCTCACGTGCACGAACGACAGCTGCACCGGCACCTTGAACGGCTGCGGCCATGCGCAGGTCGCCAACACCTGCTTGATAGGCGGCGTGTGCTACGCCGCCAACGCCGTCAAGAGCGGCGACCCGTGCCTGCAGTGCCGACCCGATCTCAGTGCTATCAACTGGAGCCCGGTCAACGGCACGAACGTCGCGTGCAACGACAACAACCTCTGCACCAACAACGACAAGTGCAACGCCGGTAGCTGTAGCGGCACCGCGTTCACGTGCAACGACCTTCTCAGCTGTACGACTGACAGCTGCAACGGCACCGGCTGTTCGGTCAGCGTCAACGCCAACTTCTGCGCGATCGGCAATGCCTGCTACGCGGCAGGGACGACGAACCCGAGCAACCCGTGCCAGGTGTGTACCCCGGCGAGCAACGCGACGGGCTGGTCGAACAAGCCGGCGAACACGAGCTGCAACGACAACTTCGGGTGCACATACGGCGACGTATGCAACGCGACTGGCACGTGCGGCGGCACCGGCTATGTCTGCGACGACGGCAAGAGCTGCACGAGCAACACCTGCACTGGCGTCCAGAACGGCTGCACCTACGCCGTCACGACAGGCTGTCTGATCGGCGGCAACTGCCTCGCCGAAGGCACCGACAACCCGAGCAACCCGTGCCAGGAGTGCAACGGCGGGATCTCGCGCACCGCCTATAGTGGCGGCAACGACGGCGCTACGTGCAACGACAACAACTCGTGCAGCTACACGGACAAGTGCATGAGCGGGAGCTGTAGCGGAACAAACTACAACTGCGACGACGGCAAGACGTGCACGGCAAACAACTGCACCGGCGTGCTAAACGGCTGCAGCTACCCCATCATCGCCGGCAACTGCCTCATCGGTAGCAACTGCTACACCAACAACACTGCCGAGCCCGGCAATGTTTGCCGCTATTGCAACAGTGCGGCGGCGACGGTATGGACCAACCGCAACGGCACCTGCGACGACAACAACGCCTGTACTTTGGGTGACTTCTGCTCGGGTGGCCTCTGCTCGATCGGCAGCTACGACGGCGACGACCAGGAGCCGAACAACAGCCGCGCTGGCGCGCTCGCCATCGCAAACTCGAGCGACTGCGACGCCCGAATGTCGCACTCGCAAAGCAATACAATCTACGGCCCGGGTGACGTCGACTGGTTCCGCTACCACGTCTCCGACAACTCTTTCTGCAACTTCTACCCGAACGTTCAGATCGCCAACTTGCCAGTCGACCTCGACCTCGACATCTATTTCACCTGCGGCAACGGCAACACGCCCAAGAGCTTCGACTGCCAGGGCGCGACCGTGCTGCCTGGCTACGGCTGCCGCAGCGCGAACAGCGGCACCACCTCCGAGCACCTCGAGATCGACGTGTGCTGTACGACCGGCTGCACCGGCGACGACCACGGCTACATCGACATCTACGTCTACAAGTGGCCGGGTGCTTCCGACCCGACGTGCAACCAACCTTATCTGCTTCAGTGGGGCGACGACTGAATTCGTGAGCGAAGGCCTGACGAAGTCAGGCTGCCCGCGAATTCGCTCGTGGACCGCGCAGGTCCTTCGTCGCTCGCGACGCTGTTCGGCTGCTACGAAGATGCCTGGCATGACGTGCATAACGCGCTGTGTGACTGGCAGTGGAGACAAGGATGAAGCGCGCGCATATCTGCGCGGGGCCTCGTCTGCCCGCGGTCGCTTTGTGGCGACCCGGAGCCTCGCACGCTCCTGCGATCGTGACCGCACGATGCCGGGCGCACGTGCGACGATCGCGTCCACATCGTCCTGGCATTGCTGGTCACGAACTATGAGCGGCTCGCAGACGCTTGTCCGGCCGTGTTGACGACTGCATCGCTGCGATTGTGGTTGAGCCGAAGCGCGCGTCGTGTAGCATCCCGCGTCCGCCGCTGCTCGAGGCCGCTCTCGCGCTGCACAGGTGGTATGGGGAACACGATGCGACACCATGACTTCAGCTCGCTTGCGCGAACGCTCGGAACCGCCTGTATGGCCCTCGCGGTGCTCGGCTTCGGGGCCGGCACGGCTTCGGCGCAGGTGCCGATAACGACGCTTGGCACGCCGGTGACCGAGAACTTCGACTCGCTCCTGAAGACCGGTGGTACCCATTCGGAAGTGCCGGCCGGCTGGTCGTTGCTCGAGACCGGCGCCAACGCCGACCAGAAGTACGGCGTGTCGACCGGCGGCGGCAACACCGCTGACAGCTACTCGTTTGGCGCCAACAACGGCACTGATCGCGCCTTCGGCTCGGTCGCCAGCGGCAGCCTCGAGACCGCCATCGGCGCGCGCTTCATCAACAATGGCGGCGCGTCGATCACCGCGTTCGCGATCGACTACACCGGCGAGTGGTGGCACGGCGGCGATGCGTCCAGCGACCCGATCGTGTTCGAGTACAGCTTGAACGCGACCAACCTGTCGGCAGGGACCTGGGTCGCTGTCACGGCACTCGACTTCAACCACCTCGACGTGCCGTGCCAGGCCAGCAGCACCTGCGGCGCAGGCGCGACCAAGGACGGCAACGCGGCCGGCTTCCGCGCCGCGAAATCCGCCACCATCAGCGGCGTTGCGATCGCCACCGGCGCGAGCTTCTGGATCCGCTGGCGCGACACCAACGCCACTGGCGCTGACCAGGGCCTGGCGATCGACGACTTCTCGCTGACCGCAAATCCCGTCTTCGTGCCCGAGCCGGTCGTTGAGATCGTGAAGGACGTGAAGCTCGTCTCCGACCCGATCGCAGTGCCTGGCGCAGCCCTCGAGTACAGCTTCCTCATCAGCGTCGATGCGAGCTCGCCGCAGGGCGTCACCAACTTCGTGCTGACCGACACGCTGCCCGAGACCGTCAACGCGGTCACGAGCCCGGTCGACCCGAGCTACGTGTTCTCGATCGAAGGCGACGAGCTCATCAATCTGACCGCCGCGGCCGATGGCGACGTGGGCGAAATCGTCAATGGTGTCGTCACGGTACGCGTCAGCGGCCTGGCCATTGACAGCCTCACCGAGGTGAAGTTCCGGGTCAGCATCGCCAAGGCGACGACTGCCTTCACGCTCGCGAACGTCGGCAGCGCGACCTTCGATGGCGCGACCGCCGGCACCGGCTTCGAGGTCGATTCGAGCGAAGCATTGATCGCCGTCATCGCGTGCGAGAGCGCCGCCGACTGCAACGACGACAACGCCTGCACCAGCGAGGCGTGCGACGCCGGCAGCTGCGTCGCGACCCCGGCCGCGGGCGACTGCGACGACGCCAACCCGTGCACGACCGGTGACACCTGCGCGGCCGGCGAGTGCAAGCCGGGCGTGAGCGACGACTGCAACGACGGCAACGTGTGCACGACCGATCGCTGCGATGCGCTGCTTGGCTGCGTCAACGAAGCGAACACCGTCACCTGCGACGACGGCGACATCACCACGACCGACGACCACTGCGATGGCAGCGGTACGTGCATCGGCACCGAGGCCGAGTGCCCGACCGACCCGACCTGCGGCCACTATACCTTCGACGGCACGACCTGCGTCCTGACCGCGACGACCGGCGCCTGCGACGACGGCGACCCGTGCACGACTGCTGACACGTGCGGCGAAAATGGTTGTGGCGGCGAGCCCTTGTGCGACATCGGCGAGACCTGTGACAACGGCACCTGCACCCCTCCGGTGACCAACCCCGAAGTCACCGAGCCCGCGGCCGAAGCGGCCCCCGAAGTCACCGAGCCCACGCCCGAGCCCACGCCAGAAGCCACCCCCGAGCCCACCCCGGAAGCCACCCCCGAGCCTGGCCCCGAAGCGGCCGAGGTTGCGGAAGCTGGTGGCGACACTGGCCCCAACTTCGTCGACGGCAAGGACGACGGCTGCGCTGGTGGTGGCGCGGCGAGCGTGATGGGCCTCGGATTGCTGGCCGTGTTCGTGCTGCGTCGGCGCATGCTGATCGGCGGCTGATCTCCGTCCAAGGTCGCGTCGTTTGCCAACGTGTCGGCCGAGCAGCTCGGCCGCTACGATTGGGTATTCTGTGTCAGCGCGGTACCCGAGTTGGTTGGGTCCTCGGAGCCGACCCACGCGAGACCCGCACCGTCGGTGTGCCGCGCGGCAGCAAAGCCCGGTGACAAAGCCGGGTGACCTCGCTAAGGTCCCGCTCCCGCTCGGGATGAGGGCGGGCCACAGTGTGCGATAGGGCGAGGCAGCGATGTTCGACGAGCTCGAGAGACTACTGGTTGAGGCCCGCGAGACGTCCGCCAAGGCGGCCGATGAGGGCGCGCTGCGCGAGCTCGAGGTGCGCTACCTCGGCAAGAAGGGCGCCATCACCGAGCTCCTCAAGGGCATGAAGGACGTGCCGGCGGCGGACAAGCCGCGCGTCGGTGCACGCGTCAACGAGGTGCGCAACGCGGTCGAGGCTGCCCTCGGCGAGCGTAAGTCGACGCTCGAGGGTGAGCGCATCGCGGCGCTGTGCGTCGACCCCGACTTCGACGCGAGCCTGCCGCCTCTCCATGCGTTCGCGGCCTTCGGTGTGGCGCCGGGTGCCTTGCATCCGCTGACGCGCGTGACCGGCCACATCGAGGATGTGTTCCGCGCGATGGGCTTCATGCTGCTCGACTATCCAGAAATCGAGAGTGAGTTCAACAACTTCGATGCGTTGAACATCCCCGCGAGCCACCCCGCGCGCGACATGCAGGACACGTTCTGGGTCGAGACGACGCCGAACCAGGAAAAGCAGCTCCTGCGCACCCACACCTCCACCGGCCAGGTCCGGACGATGCGTGCCGTGAAGCCCCCGTTCCGCGCCATCTTCCCGGGCCGCGTGTTCCGTTATGAAGAGGTCGATGCCTCGCACGAGCACACGTTCCATCAGGTCGAAGGCCTGATGATCGACAAGCACGTGTCGGTCGCAAACCTCATCTACTCGATGAAGACGCTGCTCTCGGAGATCTTCGAGCGCGACGTCACAATCCGCTTGCGTCCCGGCTACTTCCCGTTCGTCGAGCCCGGCTTCGAGCTCGATATCCAGTGCCAGGTGTGCGGCGGCAAGGGCTGCTCGGTGTGCAAGCACTCGGGCTGGGTCGAGCTCTTGCCGTGCGGCCTCGTGCACCCGAACGTCTTACGTCATGGCGGTCTCGATCCGGACGCCTGGCAGGGTTGGGCCTTCGGCCTCGGACTCTCGCGCCTCGTCATGATGAAGTACCAGATCGAGGACATCCGCCACCTGCTGGGCGGCGACCTGCGCTTCATCGCGCAGTTCCGCAAGGCCGCACCCGTCTCGCCCGCTACCGGGAGGTCATGAGCTATGCGCGTTTCATGCAACTGGCTCTCGCGCCATGTCGACCTCAACGGGGTCGATCTCGACGCGCTCGGACGGCGCTTCACGATGGCAGTGGCCGAGCTCGACGGCATCGAGAAGATCGCCTTCGACCTCGACAAGGTCGTGGTCGGACACGTCATGGAAGTGCACGGTCTCGCAGGCAAAAAGGTCCGCCTCACCAAGGTGGACTGCGGCCCTCATGGCGAGCGTGAGATCATCTGCGGCGCCCCCAATGTCGCCGTCGGTCAGCGCGTCGCGGTCGCGTTGCCGGGCCAGAAGCTCGGCAGCGGTCCCGGCGCGATGGTGATCGCTGTGGCCGAGGTCGCGGGCATCGTGTCGCACGGCATGATCTGCTCGGAGAAGGAGCTCGGCCTGTCCGAAGACCACGGCGGCATCATGACGCTAGAGGGCTACCCGTTCCCGGGCACGTCGCTGGCCGATGCGATGCCGGGCCTGACCGACACGATCTACGTCATCGACAACAAGTCGCTGACCCATCGCCCGGACTGCTGGGGCCATCGCGGCATCGCGCGCGAGGTCGCGGCGCTGCTGGGGCGTCCGCTCAAGCAGCTCGACCTCGACGTGGCGTTCACGACCGATCGACCGCTGACGATTGAGGTCGAGGACCAGGACGCGTGCCCCCGCTACTCGGCGACGACGCTGTCGGGCGTGAAGATCGAGCGTTCGCCGCGTTGGCTGCGGCTCTTGCTGCAGCGAGTCGGCACGCGCCCCATCAACAACGTCGTCGACGCGACCAACTTCGCGATGCTCGACATCGGCAATCCGCTGCACGCGTTCGACCGGCGCCAGATCTCCGGCGAGAAGATCGTCGTACGCCGCGCCCACGAAGGCGAGCGCTTCACCACCCTCGACGGGCAAGAGCGCCAGCTCGGCACGGGCGACCTGGTGATCGCCGACGCCGCGCGCGCGGTTGCGCTTGCCGGTGTGATGGGCGGGCTCGACTCGGAGATCAAGGACGACACGACCGACGTCGTGCTCGAGGCCGCCAACTTCGAGTCCGGCCGCGTGCGCATGAGCGCGCAGCGCCTCGGCCTGCGCACCGAGAGCTCGGCGCGCTACGAGAAGTCGCTCGACCCGCGCATGGTCGATCAGGGCGCCCGCGTCTTCATCCGCCTCGTACTCGAGCTGTGCCGCGGGGCCAAGGTGACCTCGGCCTTCATGGATGTGGCGCACGCGTATCCCGCGCCGACCGTCATCGACATCGACGTCGCGCTGGTCGACCAGCGCCTCGGCTTAGCGGTCGGGAAAGACCGTATAATCGAGATCTTACGCGGCCTCGCGTTCGAGGTGGTGGCAGACGGCGACGCGCTGAAGGTCACCGTGCCGAGCTGGCGGGCGACCAAGGACGTCGCGATCGCCGAGGACCTCGTCGAAGAGGTCGGCCGGGTTTTCGGCTACGACAACATCCCGTCGCAGGCGCCGATGGTACCGGTGGCGCAGCCCGATCGGAACGCCAAGAAGAAGTTCGAGCGGGCCGTGCGCGAGGTGCTCTCGGGCGCCTGCGGACTCGACGAGCTGCAGACCTACTCGTTCGACGACGACGCATTCCTGTCGCGCATGGGCGTCACTCCGCCCGAGCGCGTCAAGCTGCGCAACCCCATCTCGACCGACGCGCCGTGCATGCGTACGGCCATCGCGCCGCACCTCATCAAGGCGCTCGACACCAACGCGCGCAACTTCGAGACGGTCGCCGTGTTCGAGCTCGGGCGGGTGTTCCTGCCGGTCGCGGGGCAATTGCCGGCACAGCCGACGACGCTCGGGGTGCTGGTCGCGAGCACCACGGCGAGTGCCGGATTCGCCCATGCGAAGGCGCTGTTGCAGACGCTGTGTGGCGCACTCGAGCGTGCGATGCCCGAGGTGACCCAGGGCGGGGTCGAGCTGACCTACGCGCATCCCGTGCGGCAGGCCCGACTGATTCTTGGTGGTCAAAGCATCGGCGTCATCGCCGAGTTGCATCCGCTCGTACTGCATCGCCTCGGCTTGAAGCACACCGGCTTCTTCGTCGAGCTCGACCTCGATGCGCTGCGCGCGTCGCCGGTCGCCCCCATCCGCTATCGCGCCCTGCCCCGCTTCCCCGCGGTATTCCGCGACTTCGCGGTGATCGTCGCGAAGACGACGGCGGCCGGCACCATCGGCAAGGCGATCACCGACGCGGCTCCCGAGCTCATCGCGGACGTCGCCTTCCAGAGCGTGTGGAGCGGACCCGGTATCCCCGAGAGTGACAAGTCGCTCGCATGGAGCGTGACCTTCCGGCACGCCGAGCGGACGCTGACCGACGCCGAAGCGCGCGAGGCCGAGACCAAGATATGGGCCGCGGTCGCCGCGGTCGGCGGTCGCCCGCGCGCATGAGTCAACAGTCCCTCGCAACTATGTGAGGTGCGAAGAAGCCCGCTGTTGTCGAAGACCTTCAGCTCGAAGTACGCTCACTGAAGGTCGGTCTGTGCAGGAGCATCATGAGTTCCGAAATGTCCCCGTCGCCCAGCCAGCAGGCTTCAACCCCCACCGCACCGACCAGCAGCTCGCCGCAAGGCTCGCCGTCGTCGGGCAGTGTTCGAAGCGCGCTCCGCGGCCAGGACCTCGGCGTGCAGATGTCGATGCTGTCGCCGAAGTCGCCCGTGCAGCGAAAGGGCGGCGAGGACACGGCCGGCGTGCACGAGGCCGCGGCCCAGGGCATCGCGTCGGGGGGCGGCACGATCCCGCACGCGGCGGCGATCCAGCAGGCGTTCGGCGGGCATGACGTCAGCGGGATCCAAGCCCACACCGGAGGTGCTGCGGCACAGGCCAGCGACGCGATGGGGGCCGAGGCCTACGCCAGCGGCAACCACGTCGCCTTCAAGGAAGCACCCGATCTCCATACGGCGGCGCACGAAGCGGCGCACGTGGTCCAGCAGCAGCAGGGCGTCTCCCTCGCGGGCGGCGTCGGTCAGGTCGGCGACTCGTACGAAAAGCACGCCGACGCGGTGGCGGACAAGGTCGTCGCCGGCGAGTCGGCCGAAGCGCTCCTCGGGGGCGGCAGCAGCGGTGGCGAGAGTGCCGTACAGAAGCGGGCCTCGCGCTCGGTGCAACGGCTCAGCATCGTTCAGCGCGACGCTACGACCGATCCGGTGCCGGCGCGACCGACGACCGACGAGCACTATCGAGCCGTGCCCGACTATGGGACGTTCAGGACGCGCCTCGTCACCGACCTCGGCAGAGGTGAGAGCGAAGCGCTGGGCCTCTGGAAGCGTGCAGTCGACGGGATCCAGGTTGCGCAGGACAAGTGGACCGAGCTTGGCGGCAACTGGGGCGCCATGACGGCGTGGGTCGATACCGCGGGGCGCGCACCGTTCGAAGCCCTGGGACAGGAGCTCCTGCCCACCGACTTCCCGGCTCCGGGCGTGAAGTACAACCTGTGGTCGGGTGGTGATCCGGCGCAGCACTACGCCGCCAGCAAGGGCACGATCCTCGAGACCAGCCCGTGCGGCGTGATGTTCAACCGCCTCAAGGTCACCGACGAGAGCAGGTGGGGCATCAACCAGGCGATTTGGCGCGGCTTGTCGCGGGCTTATGCCCTGCGCATGCCCGTCTTGTCGGAAGGCATCGACGTCTACCAGCGCAAGCAAGGTGACATCTTCGGGCAGATCGAGGCGCCGGCCGTGCAGGAGCAGGCGACCGCATCAGGTGTGAGCGTGAACTTCAACTACGTCGCGCTCACCGCGACCGGGCGCTTCGGCAAGGACTCGGCACGCGATGGGGCTCAGTCGAACGAGGCATGGCAGGGCCGGCTGACGGCTGCGGCGGGTGGTGACGAGGTCAAAGCCAGGGCCAAGGCCCCGATGATCTTCACGCCCGTGACGGCGGGCGATCTCATCGAGGCCGGCGTATACAAGAACGATGCGGGTGGCTGGGCCGCGAAGGTCGCCGAGCACGACGCCGCGGTCCTGGCCGACCTCACGACGAAGGAGACCGAGCTGATCGCGGAGGCTGCTGCCGGTGGTGGCGGCGCGGGTGGCACGCTCTGATGTCGACTGTGCAGTCCGCAGACTTCCAGCGCTTCGTTACGAGCCTCGACGCCCAGGCGATGTCCGCTTCGCAGGCGTTCGAGTTCGATGAGGCTGCCCTCAAGGCGCTCGGCCCGGCGGAACGCACCTCGGTCGAGGCGCTGATCGCGACCCGACTCGATAGTGGTGACGAGAACCCACGCCTGGTCGAGGCGGCGGCGACGATCGGCTCGCCGGGCATGTTCGAGGCGCTGCGACGGCGGCTGGCGGTGCCTTCGATGACCGCCATCACGGCGGCTTATCGGCTCTGGGTGCTGCAGCGCGACGCGAGTGCCGTGACGGCGCTGGTCGCGTTCGCGCGCACGGCACCGGCGCCGAGCTGGCGACAGGCGGCGGCGGCGCTCTTGAAGGAGATCCCGGGGACCGAGGTCGACAACGGGCTCGTCGCCTGCCTCGACGACGCCGACCGGAGTGTGCGTTCGACGGCGTACGAGAACCTCGTGGTGCGCTTCCACCTGAACGACTACCGGCTCGCGGGTGGGCCGCTGTTCCATCTGGCGTTCAGCCTGCTGTCGGGCTTTGTGACGATTCGTCAGGCGGCACAGGTCGCGTTGCGAACGCTATTTGCCGGCTTGGCGCGCGGCGAGACTCCCGAGCAGCATGGCCTCGTGGCGGGCACTCCAGTGCTGTCGCCGGCACTCTTGCGCTTTCGCGATAGCCTCGGGATCTTCAGGCCCGCTCCGAAGGATGGCTCGACGTTCGATCTGGCAGCACTCGACCAGATATTGGAGAGCGAGCGTGAGTACGCGGCCGATCTGCTGATAGGCCGCCTCGATGCGCAGTTCTTACGCGCCCCCGAAGGCCTCGCGAAGCTCGGCGTGCCCAACGCTCGGGCGGCGCTCCAGGACGCATCGCAGAGCTTGCCGACAGGGGCGATGCTCGACGCCGTGCACGCGGCGCTCGGTACGCTCGGTCAGGACGCGACTCCTTAGCGGTCTTCAGCGAACGCTGGCAGTCATTCGGCGTGCGCTTTGGGTGCCTCGTCACGGGTCAGATTCCGGCCTCGTCCGAGGCAGTCGCGCAGGTCGTGCTCAACGTGTTGGCTGGCCGTTGAGCCATTGCGTCATCACGCGGCGCAGTCCAGAGTCTGCGCGATGATCACGGTCCACCATCTCGAAAACTCCCGTTCGCAGCGCGTCCTCTGGCTCCTCGAAGAGTTCGGCGTGCCGTATGAGATCGTGCGCTATGCGCGCGACCCGAAGACGATGCTGGCGCCACCCGAGTTGAAGAAGGTGCACCCGCTCGGCAAGTCGCCGGTCATCACCGATGGCGCACACATGCTGGCCGAGTCGGGTGCCATCCTCGAGTACCTCGTCGAACGCTACGGCGGTGGCCGCCTGCGGCCGGCCGCGGGCACGCCTGAGCACGACCGCTACACGTTCTACATGCACTACGCGGAGGGCTCGGCGATGCCGCCGCTGCTCCTAAAGCTCGTGTCGTCCCGCATCCGCAAGGCACCAGTCCCGTTCTTCGTGAAGCCGATCACGCGCAAGATCGCCGACCAGCTGGACCGTGCCTTCATCGATTCGCAGATCGCGACCCACTTCGACTTCGTCGAGGCCGAGCTCGGCAAGAGCACCTGGCTCACCGGCGAGACGCTCACGGCGGCCGACATCCAGATGAGCTTCCCGCTCGAAGGCTCGCTGGCGCGCTCCGCGGGTTCGACGCAACGGCCCCGGATCGCCGCGTTCGTCGCGCGTATGCATGAGCGCGATGCGTACAAGCGGGCCATCGAGAAGGGCGGCCCATTCGCGCTCTTAGGTTAGATCCAGAGTCGTGCGCGACATCGAATCACCCGGGGAAGCTGGTGATGCCTTCCGTCTTCTCGAGGAAGCGCGCGAACTTGCTCTTACGCTGAGGTCCGATGTCGACCTTGAGGGCGGCGCAGAGTTCTTCGATGTGCTTTTTGGCGAGGTCGGGCAGCTCCGACTCACACTCGATCTCGGCTTCGATTGAGTCGTCGGGGAAGACGGTCTTGTCGATCTCGAGCAGGAACATGTCGCTGCGGATCTTCCAGCGGTGGTTCGTGGTCTTGCCGAGGATCTGGAGCTTGCCGAACTTGGTCTGCTCCTCGAGCCACTTGAAGACGAAGCCCGAGGTATCGAGGCCGGTGCGGCCCCACTCGAACTCGCGCCAGTCGTCGAAGTGCATCACCTGCTCGCGCTCTTCACTGATGAAGATGCCGCCGGTGGATGACTTGTGGCGCTTGGCGGTGATGGTGACGGGTGGCTTGCCAAGCCCCTTGGCGGCGCCGACCGGGAACTGGATCTCGCGCGCACGCAGCATCACGCGCGCTTCGCGCAGGCTCCGGCTGGTGTCATCGAGGTAGTTATTGATCTGTGTGAAGGCGGCCTCGGGCACCGCGAGGCCCCGCAGGAGCAGCTCGATCTGGCGCCAGTCCTTGATCGCCATCTTCACTTCGGTCTCGGTATGCGCGGCGTTGCTCATGTTCGTTCTCCCTTCAGCCCTTGCCGCCCAAGGCGCGCGCCTGCTCGACCCACTGCTCACGCTTGATCTTGTCGACCGATATCTTGAGGAGGTCGGCGACCGCGGTCAGCTCGATCTCGGTGAGATTGGCCATCTGCGTCCAGGTCACGATGCCAGCGCTGTTCAGGCGCTTCTCGGTCGCCGGTCCAATGCCGCGGACCTCTTTCAGGTCGTCGAGCGCGCCCTCGGGCGCAGGCGCGATCTTGACCTTCATCTCGCTGAAGCCACCATCGATGGCACCGACCAGGTCGGCCAGCGACACGGCGACCGTCGACTCGTTGTAGTCGGCCTCGAACGAGTGCGGCGTGGGCTTGGCAATAGCTGGAGCCGAAGGCGCGGCGGGCTCGGGTGCCGGGGCGGGCTTCACTTCGACAGGCTTGGCTGCCGGCTTCGCATCGATCTGCGCGACCAGCGCGTCGAGCGAGATCGCCATCGTCGACTCGGAGTCGAACGTCACCGGCGGCGGCGGGGTCGGCGCCGGCGACTTCACGTCGATCTTGCCGACCAGGTCGGCCAGCGACATCGCGACCGTCGCCTCGCTGACGAGGAACTGCGCAGGTGCGGGGGCTGGCGCAGCCACGGGTGCAGGCGCGGCGGGTGCAGGTGCAATCGTCGCGGCGGCGGCTGCCTTCTGATCGATCTGGCCAACCAGATCAGCCAACGAGATCGCCATCGTCGATTCGCTGTCGAACTGTGGCTTACCAGCATCAGCCGAAAGCGGCGGTGTTTGCACGACGGCCGCAGCAGGCGTCGGTGGGGGAACGGCGGGCTTGCCAGCATCGGCAGCCGAAGGCGATACGGCGAGCTTGCCACCATCGGCAGCCGAAGGCGATACGGCGAGCTTGCCACCATCGGCAGCCGAAGGCGATACGGCGGGCTTGCCAGCATCGGCAGCCGAAGGCGATACGGCGGGCTTGCCACCATCGGCAGCCGAAGGCGATACGGCGGGCTTGCCACCATCGGCAGCCGAAGGCGATACGGCGG